>Ga0105045_10000266_pt1 | contig 35222 bp, 23 predicted proteins | sample MAT02_FD_78089 | JGI IMG/M metagenome (GOLD analysis project Ga0105045, IMG submission 78089) | Freshwater microbial communities from Lake Fryxell liftoff mats and glacier meltwater in Antarctica - MAT-02 (megahit assembly) | ecosystem: Environmental > Aquatic > Freshwater > Ice > Liftoff...
ATTATGATGCAGAGTTTTACGAAAAAAGTGCGGGCGCGAAAAACCCGGTGAACAAAAATGGGGGCAATTGCGTGGCTCGTGGCGGTGGCCGGAACAACGGTTCGGAGCTTTGTCGTGCCGCGGTTCGTAACTACTACTCACCTACGTTTCAGTCTTACCAGTTGGGCTTCCGCCTCGTTTTGTCCTGGTAGTTTGGTGGTTTTGTCGTTGTCACCTAAACAACCCGGACGAAAGCCGCGGACTTTCGCTTATTTTCCGTGCGAAGTCACCGACTTCGCACAGCAGTGTGTACCATCGTCTTCAGGCGATGAAAGCCGCAGACTTTCGTTTATTTTTCGTGCCAAGTCACCGACTTCGCCCAGCGAGGGCAGCGGTGTGTACCATCGTCTTCTGGCGATGAAAGTCACAGACTTTCGCTTATTTTCCGTGCGAAGTCACCGACTTCGCCCAGCGGGGGCAGCGGTGTGTACCATCGTCTTCAGGCGATGAAAGTCGCAGACTTTCGCTTATTTTTCGTGCGAAGTCACCGACTTCGCCCAGCGGGGCAGCGGTGTACCATCGTCTTCGGGCGACGAAAGTCACAGACTTCGCCCAACGGGCACCCCAAGCCGTTGTTTGGCGTCGCACAAATAACACTTCTGTCCTTGCCCGAATTTACGGGAACGAAGCCAATTTATTGCCCACGCAACGGAATCGTAATTATTGAGGTTGAAAATATCATTTTAATTTAACATCAACGTAAGATATTATGCCTACCTTCGCAAGCTTTTTTAAATACAGACCACAATACATGGAAAATAAAATAAAAATATCAGTGCTAATGGCAGTTTATAATACCGACTTTGTGTTGGTAAAAAGAGCGATAGATTCTGTACTAAACCAAGACTTTCAGAATTTTGAGCTCCTTGTGATTGATGATGGCAGTAATAATGATCCGCGTAATCAGTTGCTTTGCTACGTAAAAAAGCATGAACACAAAATTACCTATCTTCGCCACCAAAACTGCGGACAATCCGAATCCATCAATCGTGGTATCCTAAACAGCAAAGGTGAACACATTACGATTCTTGACGCTGACGACGAGTATGAGCCTAATCACTTGCGGTTGTGTTTGCGAGAAATGAAATACAATGATTTGATAGCCTCCACGACCAGAACCATTGTGGATAACGAGGAAGATTATTATGTACCAGACAAGTATGACCCCAGCCAAATGATTCACGTAGATGAGTGCATACTATTTGCCACACTTTTTGGAAAAAAAGAGGTTTTTACAAATTTGAAATTTAAAGACGCTTATGCCGCTGATTCTCATTTTTATGAAGCTGCCACGCAAAGATACATTGTCAAAAAAGTAAATTTGAGGACTTACAAATACTATCGCAATGTTCCCAATAGTATTTGTGCAAAAATGAAGCGAGAATATTTGACTACTTCTATTTAGCCACTGCGACATGTTTTCTTTTCCTATTTCCCAACACGTCGTGATGGCTTGCCTCATCACAGGCGTTTATGATGTAAATCGCAGTGAAACTTTGCCCAATGACGATTATGCGCTCATCAAAAATTGGGCTGAATCTCTCGCAAATTTACATATACAAGGCATTGTTTTTCACAATAATTTTACGAAAACAACTTGTGAAAAATACGAAAGCCAATTCCTTCGTTTCATAAAAATCAATCATTCTCCGCAGTTCAATCCCAATGTGTACCGCTATTTTGTCTATCGAGATTTTTTGCAAACTTACGCCCAAGAAATAAAAAGTGTATTTGTTACCGATATTTCAGACGTGGTAGCTGTTCAAAATCCCTTCATCCAGCCACTTTTTGGGGCAAACCTCAACGCTATTTTTTGTGGGGACGAGCCGAAGAGCCTCTCTGACGAATGGATGAAGGCACACGCCACGCACCTGCGCAGCAAGATCGCTGGGTATGAATCTTACGAAGAACAGTTCAAGAATGAAGCCCTGCTAAATTGCGGCATTATTGGCGGTAACCTGCCTGTCATGCAAGGCTTGATCGAGAAACTCTGCCTCGTTCACGAGCAATACAACTACGACAACCAAACCGCTTACACAGGCGATATGGGAGCTTTTAATTATCTGGTGCGTACCCAATTCAATGCACATTGTCTGCATGGCCCACCCATCAACACCGAATTCAAGGCATACCAATCTGATAGAACGGACTGCTGGTTTAGGCACAAATGAGCGGCTGGATTAGAAAAATTTATTTCAATGAAACGACAAAAAAGAGGTTTTCCGCTACTAATCCCAATCCGCCGGTGTGAGTCAATCTTTTCATCTTCCTGACCTCGCTGATAAAGGTGTCTTCTCCTGCCGTTGCTGGCGCCGCACAAACAACAACCCCGCTCGCCGAAAGTCACAGACGTTCGCACAGCGAGGTACCATCGTCTTTAGGCGATGAAAGCCGCAGGCTTCGCACAGCGGTGTACCATCGTCTTCAGGCGATGAAAGCCGCAGACTTTCGCACAGCGGGGGCAGCGAGGTACCATCGTCTTCAGGCGATGAAAGCCGCAGGCTTCGCCCAACGGTATTTTCGCAAAGATTGCCTACCTTTCCCCTCCAAATTGTTCAACTATGAAAATCATTTACGTTGGCTTGCTTTTACTCGCATTAGCCACTACAGCCCAAGCCCAAGCCCAAGCCCAGCCCCGCCGGGGCCAGGCCCCACTTCCGGTTCCGGGCTATGACACCGCCCTGTACAGCAAACTTGTTTGGCGCAACATTGGGCCGTTCCGGGGCGGGCGCTCGGTGACGGCCAGCGGCGTGCCGGGTCAGCCCCTTACCTATTTTATGGGCAGCACGGGCGGCGGCCTGTGGAAAACCACTGATGGCGGCATCGGTTGGAAAAACATTTCTGATGGGTATTTCAAAACCGGCTCGGTGGGCGCGGTGGCCGTGGCCGATAGCGATCCCAACGTGGTGTACGTGGGCATGGGCGAGCACCCGGTGCGCGGGGTGATGACCAGCCAAGGCGACGGGGTGTACAAAAGCACCGACGGCGGCAAAACTTGGGCCCACCTGACCCACCCCGAGCTGGACAAAACGAGGCACATCAGCCGGATCCAGATTCACCCGCAAAACCCCGAAGTGGTGTATGTGGCCGCCCAGGGCGCACTGCACGGGCCCAACAAGGAACGGGGCGTGTATAAATCCACCGACGGTGGCGGCACTTGGCGCAAAGTGCTGTTCACCGACGACAACACGGGCGCGGTCGAGCTGAGCCTGGATCCCCGCAACCCGCGCATCCTCTACGCGGCCATGTGGGAACACCGCCGCCTGCCCTGGTTGGTGAGCAGTGGCGGCCCGGGCTGTGCCATTTTCAAAAGTACCGATGGCGGCGAATCGTGGCGTAAATTGACCAAGGGCCTGCCCGATAAGATGGGCAAAACTGCCGTGGCCGTGAGCCGGGCCAACCCCGAGCGCGTTTATGCCAACATTGAGGCCGAGGGCGAAAAGGGCGGCGTTTACCGCTCCGACGATGGGGGTGAAACCTGGACCCAGACCTGCAAAGACCGCGTCACCATTGCCCGGGCTTGGTATTACATTGAGATTTTTCCCGATCCACAAGATCCCGAGACGGTGTACGTGCTCAACGCCCCGATGCTCAAGTCCATTGATGGGGGGCGCAGTTTCACCCCGGTGGCCGCGCCCCACAGCGACACCCACGACCTGTGGATCAACCCCCGCGACCCGCAAAACTTTATCTTGGCCCATGACGGCGGGGCCACCATCAGCTTCAACGGGGGCAAAAGTTGGAGCAGTCAAGAAAACCAGCCCACTTCGCAGTTCTACCGCGTGCAGACCGACAACCAATTTCCCTACAAAGTCTATGGCGGTCAACAGGACAATACCTCGGTGGTGACCACCAGCCGCACCGACGGCCCCGGCATCGGCTGGAAAGATTGGACTCCTTCGGCCGGGGGCGAGAGCAGCACGTTGGCCATTGATCAAGAAAACCCCGAGATTATCTATGGTACTAGTTACCAAGGTATTATCTCCATCTTGGACACCCGCACGGGCGAGGAGCGCAGCATCATGGCCTATCCGTTTTTGGGGTTGGGCAGTGAACCCCAGCACCAGAAATACCGCTTTAACTGGAATGCGCCCCTGTTGGCTTCGCAACACAACAAAAAAGCCTTGTACCACGGCGGCAATAAGGTATTCAAAACCGAGAACAAAGGGGTGACTTGGCGCGAGATCAGCCCCGATCTGACCCGCAATGACAAAACCAAACAAGGCCCGGGCGGTGCCCCCTTTACCAGCGAGGGCGCGGGCGGGGAGGTATATAACACCATTTATCACTTGGCCGAAAGCCCCCATGCCGCTGGCATACTCTGGGCCGGCACCGACGATGGGCTGATCCACCTGACCCAAAACGACGGTCAAACCTGGGCCAATGTGACCCCGCCCGGCATTGGCGAAGCGACCATCCACACCATTGAAGTGTCGCCCCATGATCCCGCCACGGCGTATGTGTGCGTGTTCAAGTACAAGACCAACGATTTTGCGCCCTATATTTTTAAAACGACCGATTTGGGCAAAACTTGGAAAAAAATTACGAACGGCATCCCCGATCGGCACTTTGCCCGAGTGGTGCGCGAAGATCCCAAGCGCAAAGACCTCCTGTATGTCGGCACTGAATGGGGCGTGTACATCAGTTTTGACGGTGGTGACCGCTGGCAGCCTCTGCAGCTCAACTTGCCAGTGGTGCCCGTCAATGACTTGAAAATCAAGGACAACGACCTAGTGGCCGCCACTGCTGGCCGGGCGTTTTGGATCTTGGACGACCTCACCCCGCTCCAGCAGTTGGGTGAAGCTGTGGCCAAGGCCGATTTGCACCTGTTCCGCCCCCGCGACACGTACAAACTCAATGGGGGCGATGGCGAAGTGTCCAGCATGGGCAAAAATCCGCCGGCCGGGACCGTGATCTACTACTACCTCAAGGCCAAAACCGACAGTACGCTAATGCTCGATGTGGTAAACACCGAGGGCAAGATCGTGCGCTCGTTCAGCAGCCAAAAGGAGGCGCAAGTACCGAACCCCTTGCGGATCACTGGTGATGCCCCCCTGAACACTACCCCGGGGATGCACCGCTTGGTGTGGAACCTGCGCGCCGAAAATAACATCCTCGTGCCCAACCTGTTTTTCAACGGCAGCCTGAACGGTTACCGCGTACCACCGGGCAAGTACGTGGCGCGGCTCACCCACGCGGGCAAGGTGCAGGAGCAGCCCTTTGAGGTGCTGGCCCACCCGATGGTAGTGGCCACTGCCGAGGCATACCGCGAGCAGGCCCAATTGGCCGAGCAGTGCCACCAGCACACCAGCGACATCCACCAAGCCGTGAACCAACTCAATGCCCTGAGCGACTTCGCCAAATCGGCGGCCAAACTCAACAAGGACAAAGAGCTGGGCAAAACAGCCGAGGAATTGACCAAAAAAATTGAGGAAACCAAGGGCAAACTGGTGCAGGAGAAGCAAAAAACGTTTCAGGATGTGATCAATTTCCCGAATCAGTTGAACACTGACTTTGCCCACTTGAAAGAAGAGTTGGACAACCTGACCCCCACCGTGACCGACGGCATCAAGCAGCGTTTCAAGGACTTGGAAGCCCTGTGGCAGCAGCGCAAGGCCGAAGTGGACAAATTGTTGAACACGGACGGCAAACAATTCCAGAAAATGGTACAAGACAAAGCGGCCCAGTGAGCCGAAACTAGCGCAGCCCCTTGCCCTTGGTTCACCCCGAGGGCAAGGGGCTTTTGTAATGGGGCCAATCCAAGTTTGGCGGAAAGTGGGCCACCGATCCGGGGCTGCCAATTGCCCCATTACCAAAAATCAAAAACTGGTTACCTTTGCCCAATGGATCACCAACTTTTCAACTGCTCCTGTTACGGCCTGCCCGGGCTGGCCGCCAACAGCACCCATGCCCTGATCACCGACCCACCCTACGGCATTTCTTTCGGCGGGCACTACTGGGACAAGGATCTGCCCGACCCCCAAATCTGGGCTGATGCCTTCCGGGTGCTCAAACCGGGCGCGTTTGGGCTGGTATTCTCCTCGGTGCGCCTCATGCACCGCCTCATGGTGGCCTTGGAAGACAATGGTTTCCTGATCCGCGATGTCCTGTTCTGGGCCTTTCTGAACGGGATGCCCAAAAGCCGCAACGTTGCCCTTGACATCGACAAAACACTGGGCGTGGAAAGTACCGTGGCTGGGGCCTACACCTATGTGCAGGGCTACAAATCAGTGAACCGCAAACTGGCGGGAAAAGACAACTACAAGCCCACCGAGGGCAAACCCAAGCTGGAGCCCGCCTCGGAACTGGGCCGTCAGTACCGGGGAGCGGGCTTGGGGATCAAACCGGCCTACGAGCCAGTGATCATGGTGCAAAAACCACTGGAAAAGGGACTTTCGGTGGCCGAAAACATGGTACAGCATGGCACGGGTGCGCTCAACTTAGAGGAAACCCGCATTCCCTACGGTCCCGACGACCAGAAAGTGGGCCACAATCCGCACCCCCACGGCCGGGTAACGGCCAATATTGTGCGCACTGAACCACATGGCGATGGCTATGACAAGTTTTTCGTGGTGCCCAAAGTACGGCAGCACAAGGACGATTTCAACGAACACCCCACGCTCAAACCAGTGGAACTGATGCAACACTTGGTCAAATTGGTGAGTTTTCGGGGGCAAACCGTGCTGGATCCCTTCGCGGGCAGTGCCAGCACCGGAGTAGCCTGTCAAGCGCTGGATCGGCGTTTTGTGGGCTACGAACTGGAGCAAAACTACTATCAAATGGCCCAGCAGCGGTTGGGGCTAGCTGGCTAAAGGGAGTTTCGCTACTCGCAGATGATCTCCGAAGTGTTCGGCGACGGAGGCAGGGGCACGCTGGGGCTCAGGTACGGAATGCCCAGCGCAAGGCCCCGCAAGATGAAAAGCAAAGCCACTGTTGTGGCCAAATAAGGTTTCAACATTTTGATCCGGTTGCGGATCTTGATCGCGACGAACTGCCGGGAGGTGGCCGTGAGCAGCATCATGGGCACAGTACCCAACCCAAACAGGGCCATGTAAGCCATTCCGTGGGCAGGACTGCCGGCCAGCACAGCCCCGGCAACGGCCATATAAACAAAACCACAGGGCAGCAGCCCGTTGAGCATACCGATCAAAAGAATGGTGGTTCGGCCGGGTCTATTGAGCAATACACTGAAGCTGCGCCTGATCTGCTGGGTGAAGTAGGTGAGGCCAAAAAAGCCGGCCAGCTTTCCCCCCCAGCGCTTGGGCATGAAATAGAAGAGTAAAATCAGCACGCCCACTTCGATGGAAAGCAGTTGTTGGTAGCCAGTTTGGAAGAATGCCTTGCCAAAAAACCCAACCAGCAAACCGATCAATGAGTAGGTAATGACCCGCCCCGCATTGTAGGCCAGGCCGTCTTTGAGCAGGCCCAGCCGGGTGGCCATATCCATTGGGATGGACAGGGCAATGGCCCCGCACATCCCCACGCAGTGAAAACTGCCCAATAACCCGAACAAAAAGGCACTCCAAAGCATGGCCGAGGTCAGTTAAGGTGAATGGATGGATCAATCGATCTGTAAATAGGTTTCCTTGAAATAGGCCTTCCCATTTTGGGCAAACTGCAACTTGGCTTGCCAATGCCCTTTGGCCAGTTTGGCCGTGCTGATTTGCTGCCGATTGTCGGCATTTGGTGCCAGCTCGATCTGAAAATCCATCCGATAATCGGACGGCCTAAAAAACAGCAATTTGGCACTGCTCACCGCGCCAGTCTGGGGAAAACCGATGGTGAACACTTGTCTGGCCGCATCGTTTTCCAAGATCAGGGCGCTCCCCAACTGGTCGGCATTCTGAGCGGCAGCTTGGTGCTCATTGAACTTTTTGTCGTAGGCGTAGTAATCTGGACTGACCAAGTTCACCTCGCTGCGCATGGCCACGAATACAAAATAGAGGATCATAATGGCAAAAAGCCCAAAAGTGGCTATGATGCCGTAGGGCCATAATGACGAAGTGCGAGTGTTCATAATTAGGAATTAGAAGTTAGGAATTTAATCTATTGAAAATCAATATTTTAGTTTTGAAAATAATGTAAAGTAATTCTTGTCAACTATTTATCAATTGAATTTAATTGGTAAAGCAACCGGTGGTTTATTTGGTCAATTGGGGGCCAAAAACTTGGCCTTGGCTGTTTGAAGTAGTTCTTCTTGGCCGTCGATCAGGCTGTAAATCCCTACTACGAGGGTCATGTTCCCCCTTGTGATGGCCGACTTGGGCAGTTCAATAAAAAAGGTGCCATCGGCCAGATCTTCGGCTGGCACGCTGATCGCGCTGCCCACCAGTTGGATAGTGCCTTGTGCAGGACTGATCATGCGCAGGGTGATGGGCAGTGCCCGATGCGATTTATTGATAATTTTGACGTTGTATAAGTTGGTAACGTTGCCATTGTCCAATTGCTGATAGAGTTGGCCTTGGGCCCGTGATACCTGTGCGCCCACCATGCCCCGGGTGAACAGCAGCGTGGCGATCAGCCCCAGCAAGACCACCAGAACGAGCGAGTAGGCAATGGATCGGGGAGTGGTCTTTTTCACTTTTTCGTGGGTAATGGGGGCCTCGATGGCCCGTTGCGAGTCGTAGCGCACCAGGCCACGGGGCTTGCCGATCCGATCCATGATGTCGTCGCAGGCATCGATGCAGGCCGTGCAGTTGATGCACTCCAGTTGGGTGCCATTGCGGATGTCGATCCCGGTGGGGCATACTTGAACGCACTGCAAGCAATCAATGCAGTCGCCGTGGGTGCGCACTTCGCCTTTGTGCAGTTTGCCACGGGGTTCGCCGCGCACGTGATCATAGGCGATCACAATCGAGTCGCGGTCGATCAGCACTCCCTGCAAGCGGCCATAGGGGCAGGCCACTAAGCACACCTGCTCCCGGAGGTAGGCAAAGACCATAAAGAACACCCCGCTGAAAACCAGCAGGGCCGTGAAACCCGCCACGTGCTGGCTCACTGGCTCGGTAATGATCTGAAAAAGTTCGGTTTTGCCAATGATATAGGCCAAGAACGTATTGGCAATCAAGATCGAGATAGCATAGAAGATCACATATTTGCCCACCCGCTTCACCATTTTCTGGGTAGTCCAGGGAGCTTTGGCCAAGGCTTTTTGCTTGGTATAATCCCCATCGATCCAATATTCAATTTTGCGGAATACGTTTTCCATAAAAATGGTCTGGGGGCACACCCACCCGCAAAACAAACGGCCATACACCACCGTGAAAAGCACCACAAAAACCACCATCGCAATAATGATGAGCACGAAAATATACATGTCTTGGGGCCAGAACACCTGACCAAAAATGATAAATTTGCGCTTGATGACATTGATCATAAGCAACGGGTAGCCGTTGATGCTGATGAACGGCCCGGCAAACAGGATCGCCAGCAATAAATAGGCGACCGCATCACGGTAGTTGGTCAGTCGCCCCTTGGGTTTTTGGGGGAACACCCACTTGCGGTTGCCCTTGTCATCCACGGTGGCGAGTTTGTCCCGGAAGGAATTTGGGGGCTGAGCAGATGAGGCGGTGCTAGTCATGGGGAGGTTGGAAAGCTTGGTTGTTAGCTCCACAAAGGTGTTGTGCAATCGACTGGCAAAAAATGACCCTTGTTGGCTAAAAAGGTGATTTTGATCACCAATAACCGCCGGCTGGGCCATAGGGATAGTGCCCAGTCCCCCATAATTTAACACTGGCTTAATCTTGGCCCATTTTTTTTCTTTTAGATTTGTGAGGATTTGGCCCGTTTGTGAAGTCCCCTTTCCAAATAGCCGATGGATTGGTCGGGTGAACCAAGAAAAGGAATATTACTCAAATAAAACCCTCCATTTATGTTCGGATTAGAAGCCTCCCTTTCCATTGTATTGGTGCTGTGCCTGTTGTGTGCGCTTGCCTTTGAATTTATCAATGGCTTCCACGATACGGCCAACGCCGTGGCCACGGTGATTTACACCAATTCCCTCAAGCCAATGCAGGCGGTGGTGTGGTCGGGCATTTGGAATTTTATCGGAGTACTCACTGGGGGCATTTCGGTCGCGATGGGCATTATCAACATCTTGCCGATCAGCACTTTATTGGATCCGGACATCACGCACAGTATTTCACTGGTGCTGGCCATTTTGTTCACAGCCATTATTTGGAACTTGGGCACTTGGTATTTGGGCATTCCCTGCTCCAGCTCGCACACCCTGATCGGGTCCATCATCGGGGCGGGCTTGGGCTATTCGTTCATCATGCACGGTGGGGCCGACGATGGGGTCAACTGGGGCGAAGCCCGCAAAATCGGCCTTTCGCTGCTCATTTCGCCCTTGGCGGGCTTTGGCTTTGCCTCACTCATGATCTTGGTGCTCAAAACCTTTTTTAAGCCCGACAACGTCATTTTTGGGGAGCCGCCCAAGGGTGAAGCGCCGCCCACTTGGATCCGCGCCATTCTGGTAATTACCTGCACGGGCGTGAGCTTTTCGCACGGCTCCAACGATGGCCAAAAAGGAGTGGGGCTCATCATGTTGATTTTGGTCAGCATTGCGCCCTTCGTTTTTGCCCTGGACGAAAGCAAGGATAGCGGCCTGCTGCAAAGCCAGTTGGGGAAAATGCAAACCGCAATGGCCACTGTGGATCAAAATCCGATGTCGGCCATTGATCGAGAAAAATTTACCCAGACCCAAGCCAATGTAACTTGGATGGCCAGCGAGCTAAAGCAAGCGGGAACGATCCAAGGCCTGCCCAAAGAAGAGCGTTTCCGGTTCCGGCAAGATATTTTGATCATGGAAAAGCTGGTCAAGGATCTAGGCAAGCGCGATCGCCCGATCATCGCGGCAGCCGAAATGAAGGCCATTAAAGAAAGTGCCGCTGAGATCGATAACTTTACCAATTATGCTCCCCGGTGGGTGGCTTTTGCGGTAGCCCTCGCGCTGGGCACTGGTACGATGGTGGGCTGGAAGCGCATCGTGGTGACCATTGGCGAAAAAATCGGTAAGCAGCACCTCACCTATGCCCAAGGGGCCAGTGCCGAACTGGTAGCGGCCACCACCATTGGCCTAGCCTCCTTGATCGGGGCACCGGTGAGCACCACCCAAGTGCTGTCGTCGGGCATTGCGGGCACGATGGTGGCCTCCAACGGCCTGGGCAATTTGCAGGGCGGCACCATCCGCAACATCGCGATCGCCTGGCTGCTCACTTTTCCCGTTTGTCTCACTTTGGGCAGTGGTTTGTTCCTGCTGTTGCGCTGGCTGCTCTGAACCGCCCGGCCAATGGTGATTTTTATCATCTTTGCCGGGAAAACCGCCCTATTTCTGGCCCAACCACCATAGCTTCGCACAACGTCACTGCCGCCAGTCCAAGGTGTACGTTGCCGTTTTGTGCTGTGCGTTTTGGTTCAACCAACGTTGATTTGCGGTCAATAGGGAATCAAACCATTGATGACCAAGGCAATCAGTGAAGGACATTCCCTAAAACCAATTTTAATCTTGGGATAAACACTACCTGTCATGCTCAATTTTGTCAGTGCCGCCGAGGCCGTTGGCCACATTCATTCCGGCAACCGGGTATTTATCCACAGTGCCGCCATGACCCCCAAAAACCTGGTGGCCGCGCTGGTAGATCGGGCCGATGAACTCCAGAAAGTGGACATTGTCCACATCCACACCGAGGACAGTGCCGCGTATGCACAGGAAAAATACCGGGGCGTTTTCATCGTCCACGCATTTTTTGTGGGGGCCAACATCCGTAAAGCGGTCAATGATGGCAATGCCGATTACATTCCCGTTTTTTTGAGCGACATCCCTTCGCTGTTTTACAAGAATATTTTGCCGATCGATGTGGCCATGGTGCAACTTTCGCCGCCCGACCGCCACGGTTATTGCAGCATGGGGGTGTCGGTGGATGTGAGCCTGGCCGCCGTCAAAACAGCCAAACGGATCATCGCCCAGATCAACCCCAATGTGCCCCGCACCCACGGCGAAGGGTTTATCCACCTGAGCCGATTGAGCGCGGTCATTGAATGTAACGATCCGATTTTTGAAACCACCGATCGGGCGTTGAGCGTCCAAGATTTGGCCATTGGCAAGCACGTGGCCAGTTTGGTGGAGGACGGGGCCACGCTCCAAATGGGCATCGGCAGCATTCCCGATGCCGTGCTGGGCGAACTGATCCACCACAAAAACTTGGGCGTGCACACCGAGATGTTTTCCGACGGGGTGGTGGACTTGGTGGAGCGCGGGGTGATCAACGGCCAGAACAAGCGCAGTTTGCCCGGGATAGTGGCCACTGGTTTTGCGGTGGGTTCCCGCCGTTTATATGATTTTATTGATGATAATCCCCTGTTCCAGTTTCGTGACACCGGTTTTATCAACAACACCTTCAACATAGTGCGCAATCCCAAGGTGACGGCCATCAACAGTGCCATTGAAATAGACCTAACGGGCCAAGTGTGCGCCGATACGATTGGTCCGGCGCAGTTTTCGGGCGTGGGCGGGCAAATGGACTTTGTGCGGGGTGCGGCCCTGTCCGAAGGCGGCAAACCGATCATTGCCATGCCATCGGTCACGGGCAAGGGAGAGTCCAAAATAGTGACCCACCTCAAGTATGGGGCTTCAGTGACCACCACCCGGGCCCATGTACATTTTGTGGCCACGGAGTATGGCGTGGTCAATTTATTTGGTCGGGGACTGCGCGAGCGCGCCCGGCTCCTGATCGGGATTGCCCACCCCACCCACCGTGAGCGGCTGGAACGCGAAGCCCGCGAGTGGCTAAAACGGCTCTAATCTGCCCAGCAAATTAATGGGTTCTGGCTTCTTTGGGCTATTTTTGCCCCCGTGGGCCGGTGTTTGGCCGACAGCCAGCAACAACCCACTTTGTCCATCCACACATGAGCGCATCCTCGAGTAAATTTGCCGTTATCGGGCTGGGCCAGTTTGGTTTGGCCGTGGCCCGCAACTTGGCCGCCAGGGGGGCCGAAGTATTGGCCATAGATCGGGATATGGATCGGATCGAGGCTATTAAGGACGAAGTGGCCTACGCCGTCTCGCTCGATGCCACCGACTACAAGGCACTTTCCTCCCAGAACATTGCCGATATGGATGCCGTGTTGGTGGCCATTGGTGAAAATATTGAGGGCCTGCTGCTCACCGTGGTCCAGTTGCTGGAGCTCAAGGCCAAGCGCATCATTGCCCGGGCCGTGAGCCAGCAGCAAAAACTGATCTTGGGCAAATTGGGGGTCAAAGAAATCCTCTCACCCGAGGACGAAGTGGGTATGATGGTGGCCGAAATGCTCCTCAACCCCAATATGAAGGCCATTATGCCACTGCCCGACAACTACGAGATTGCCGAGATCCAGGCCCCGCGCCGGGTGTTCAAACGCACGATCAAAGATGTGGGACTGTTGGAAAACTACCGGTTGGAGCTGATCGCGATCAAGCGCAACTACGAAGAGTACTACGATGCCCGCAAGCGATCGGTCGAGCACTTGCTCATCCGACCTGCCGACGATACCGTGCTGGAATATTCAGACGTAATCATCGTGCTGGGCAAGACCCAAGATGTTGCCAAGTTTGTTGACTTTAATAAATAATATTTTTAGCAATTTTTATAATTCCCATTTTCCAATGCCGCGCAAACCACGACTCCCAGTCACCGAGCCAGCTCCTGCCGCCATTATTCCCGCCATTGACACTAGATTGGGGGAAAAACTGACGAAGGCCCAAGTTGAATTCAACCAACTGACCAATGAGATCAACCAGTTGAAGGCCGAGATGAACGATTTTGAAAGGGACGTTGACCAAGTGAGGGCAAAAATTGCCAAAGACTATATACCCATTATGGTGGAAACCGGCCAAAAAATGCGGGAATATGCGTTTGCCCTAGAAGCGGCCCATCAATCCGGGTATTTCAAAAAAGCGGAATTGAAAACCCTGGAACGGCACATCCATGAAACTGCGTGGGAAGTGATCGAGGTGATGGAACAAATGGGCAAGGATGACGAAGAACTGGAGGCTTTGCACGACAAGTATGCCCCCGCCTCGGTTGGAGAACTGGCCAGAGAAGCCGATGAACAACAGGCCGCCATGTTCAAGGGGATGTTCAACATCGAAGTGGACGTGGATAAGATGAAAGAGGATCCCGAATATTTTGAAGAGATACAAGCCAGACTCCGCGAGCAGTTTGAGCAGGGGCGCACTGCCCCGCCCCTCCGCAAGCGAACCAAGAAACAGCAGCAGCAAGATGCCCTGGAAAAGGAAGCCGAACAACAAGAAGCCAAAGATGCCCGGGGCATTTATACCAGCTTGGCCAAGGCCCTGCACCCTGATCTGGAACGCGATGAGGAAGAGCAGATCCGCAAGACCGAAATGATGAAGCGCGTGACCGAAGCTTATACCAACAACGATTTTTTCGGTTTGCTCAAACTGCAACTGGAGTACAACCTGGCCCACCCCGAGCACTTAAACGGTTTGGCCGAAGCCCAATTGAACCGCTACATTAGCCTGCTCAAAAAGCAGAAGCAGGAAATCGAAAAGCAAAAGGAAGAAATGCGCAGAGGCCCGAACGGTGCGCTCTTCGCGCAGTATTTTTCGTGGACGGGCAAGCTAAGCCCCCAGAAGTTTGGGGCCCAGATGCGCAAGGCCCGCGCAGGGCTGGCCGAAGCGGAAAAAGAATTGGCCATGGCCCAACACCATGATCGCCTGCGCGAGCGGCTCAAGGAACTCAAGCAAGCCTACAAACAGAGTGATAACCAAGGGTGGTACTTCTAAGATTTAGACGAAAATGTTGGTTTTGGGTTGTGGAAACAAGCAAGGAATTGCTCACGAATTTTCCATAGATTCGTGTGAACCAGCGAAGCCCCCACACCATTGAAAATTTCAGGCGGAGCATTTTAGCCCAGTTAGGATAGGTCCGTACAACCCGTTGGAGAACAATAGGGTTTTTATTTTTAGGGGCCCTTCCGGTAGCTGTACGCCGGCCGATGATATGCCCAAAGGAATCCCAAAACGGCAACCGTTAAAGTGGGGCCGCATTTCCCGGGGTGGGTGAATGCGGCCCCGTTGCCTTATCTAGCTTGCACAAACACCCCGCAATTGGCCCACCGCTTCGCGCAAGAAATTGGGCAGTACAGTGTTGTAGGTCAGGGCTATTTTATCCGGATCGTTGAGGTGGTCGATCATTTCTTGGTATTTTTGTTCCCCGTGGTTGTCGATCACCGCCCGGCGCTTGTCTTCTTGTTGAAAATACATGCTCATCCCGGTGGCATCGGCTTCGGGATGGAACTGAGTGCCGAAGAATTCATTTGAGATGCGCACCGACATGACGGCCCGTTCCAGATCCACATGTGGCCGGATTTTTTCCAAGGACAATATTTTTGCCCCCACTTCGCTCATTTTGTTAAAATTGGGCTGGGTCACTTGCCAGTCCCGCGAGTCAACGGCATAGTAGGGATCGGGCAATTGGTGGTAGAATGGTTCACCAAGGCCCTCGATAGTTTTGTGGATCGGGAAAATACCGAATGAAGTGGAGCGCCGCTTGGTCACGTGGGCAAACTCAAAATAGCGGCACAGCATCTGGAAGGAATGACAGATGAAAAAAACGTATTTTTTGTGGCCATTCAAATTTTGGTTGTGGGCCCACAATTGATCCAGCAACTGAAAATATTGCGCCTCCCAAGCTTGGCCTTCGCCATCAAAGGGGCTGCCAGGGCCACCAGTGGAAACATAGATGTCATAATCGTCCGCTTGGGGCAAGTTCCCGCTGCCCCGCACATCAAACACTTCGTCAAGAAGGAAATGGTCTTCCGTAAACCCGTCCTGCTCGCTAATAATCTGCTTGATACAGCGCATCCCTTGGTTGGGCACATTGTTGTACATGTCCAAAATGGCAACTTTAAGGATCCGCGAAGCTTCAGGGTCGGGATTGATGATCTCCATAGAAAATAAAACGATGGTGGGAATTCACAAATCAAATGATAAACCAATTAAGTGCCAACTTGCAACAGCTTGCGATGTTTTGCAAACATTGCAAGCTGTTGCCAGAACTTTACAGAAAAAACCAATAATTCCCGGCTTTGTTTGCGATTATGTGTACATGACCTTGTAATATTCGTCGGCCATCCGGTCGGCATCGAACTGCGGGTACACATCCTGCATACTGTTTTTCATCATTTGGAGCCAATGTGCAGGATGGTCATAATAACGCGGGATCACCTTGTTTTCCAAGATGTTGAACAGTTGGTCGCGGTCATGGATGTCTTGGTGCTCGGTTGATTTGGTCAGATCGGCGGGCTGGATGATGAAGCTGTTCACCTCATCATTGGCAAACTCGGGAATCCAGCCGTCGGAAATGGACAGGTTGATGGCCCCGTTCATGGCGGCGGTCATGCCACTGGTGCCCGAAGCCTCGCGGGGGCGGCGGGGGGTGTTGAGCCACACATCAGCCCCTTCCTTGGCAATGCGCGACAGTTCCAGTTCGTAACCAGTCAAAATGGCGCAGTTGGGCAGGTGCTTGGTCATCTCCACAATATAGTTGAACGTCCCGGTCGCATTTTGGTCGCTGGGGTAGGGTTTACCGGCCCAAATCACTTGGACCGGGTGTTTTTTGCTGCGCAACAGCTTCTCGAAGCGGGCCATGTCGCGCAGGATGAGATCGGGCCGTTTGTAGGCCGCAAACCGCCGCGCCCACACGATGGTCAGCACGGAGGGGTCAAACCAAGTGCCGGTCTGGTTGGCCACCAGCCGGAACAGTTCCTGTTTCATTTCCTTTTTACGGCTCAGCAGGTGGGCATCGTCGCCAGTGTCGTAGGCGTGCTGGAGCTGTGGATCCACCCAGTATTTGCGGTTTTGGGCGTTGGTGATCGAGGTAATCTCGCACACCCCGTCGGCTTCGCCCCACATTTGGCGCGACACTACCCCGTGGAGTTTGGATACTCCATTGGCTTTGCGGGACAGGTTGAGGGCGGCCAGCGTATAGTCAAACACCGAGCGGGCCGCTTGCCCAGCCACAATGAGGGCCTCGCCAGCGGGCACTTTGCCGAAGAATTTCATCAAGTGCAACAGGTGGGTGTCGTGGGTTTCGTTCCCCGCTTTTTCGGGTGTGTGGGTGGTGAACACCAGCCGCTTTTTCACTTCGGCCTGATCCCGGCCATGTTTGTCGTACAAGTGGAAGGCCAGTGGCAGGGCGTGGCCTTCGTTCATGTGGTAGAGGTCGGCCCCGCCGAGGGCATCCACCACCTTGGCCCCGCCAATGCCCAGCACAATGCTCTGGGCCACACGGGTCAGTTCGTTGCCGTCGTAGAGTCGCCCGGTAATGGTGCGCGACACGGCATCATTTTCGGCAATATCGGTGGAGAGCAGGTAAATGGGGGCAGTACCAAACGTTTCGGCCCGGAGACAGTATGCTTTTACCCAGACCTCGCCATCGGAAATGGGCACGCTGACTTTAATGCCAGTGTCCTCCAAAAAATTGTAGTTTTTTTCTTGGAACAGGACATCCATCTGGCCGTTGGCCTTGCGCACCTGATCATAGTAGCCGGTGGACCACAGCATGGTGATCCCGATCAAGTTTTGCTTGAGGTCAAACGCACTCCGCATGTGCGATCCGGCCAAAAAGCCCAGCCCGCCCGAGTAGGTCTTGAGGCTTTGGTCAATGGCAATCTCCATCGAGAAATAGGCAACGCGCTGGCTGTAAGCAGGGGCGGGGGTGTAGGGATGGTGCCAAGTGCTGTACTTGGCCCCGTTGGTTAAATGGATCATCGTTGAGAAATGAAGGTGCAGTTGCTTGGTGAACAGCCAAATATAAACAAGACCCACCGAAAAAGCCGTGGATCGCACCGATCTTCCCCTAAATTGCGGCACAAAAACCCATATTGTTATGCAACAGACCATTTTGGGCCAGCCACGGCCCATTTATTTTGGCCACCAATCCTTGCGTTTGGTAGTTTTTATGGCGTGTTTGTGCTTGGCTTTCTCGAGCTTGGCCCAGCAACGTTACCAGAGCTTGGCCGAAGCCTTGCAGGCTGGCCGGGAACTGTCGGGTGCATTTGGCCCCACCAGTGTGAACTGGATCAATAACGGGGAAAAATATTCGTTCATTGCCGGGGGCGGCATCCTCAAGTCGTTCACCCCGGCCACGGGCAAAGAAGAGGAGCTTTTCAATGCGGCGGGCCTCAAATTTCCCGACCGCGATGCTGCGTTTGACTATCAGTCGTTTCAATTTTCCCAAGATTCCAAGTATTTGCTGTTTCAGTGCAATTTCCGGCCGGTTTGGCGGTTTTCGGGCAATTCGGATTATTACGCCTATTCTATTGCCGATAAAACCCTGCAACTGGCGGCCAAAGATGCCCGCACGGCCCAGTTATCGCCCGATGGCAAAAAAGTGGGTTATGAGCGCGACGGCAATTTATATGTCTATGATTTTGCCACCAAACAAGAAACCCAACTGACCAACGATGCCCAAGAGGAATTGTACAATGGCCGTTTCGGTTGGGCCTACGAGGAGGAATTTGCCCTGGCCCAAGCGTGGATCTGGTCGCCGGACAGCAAGCAGATCGCCTTTTGGCAGTCTGACGAGCGCAATGTGCCGCTGTTCCAAATGACTGACTATGCGGGCAAGCACCCGCATTATGACAAGTTGCGCTACCCCAAGGTGGGCGATCCCGTGCCCGTGGTGCGCGTCGGCGTGATCGACATCGACAAGAAAGAGCGGCAATGGATCAACGTGGATCTGGCTGGGGGCTATCTGCCCCGGATGTATTGGACTGCCGTGCCCGGCCAAGTGGCGGTGGTGCACCTGAACCGTGCCCAAACTGAACTGAAATTGTACTTTACCGAGGCATCAACCGGCAACACCCGCTTGGTGATGGAGGAGAAATCGGCGGCGTGGATCGATGTGTACGATTTCTTTGCGGGCATGACCCACTATTTCAATTTCCCGCAGGGCGTACAGGAGTTCTATTGGATTTCGGATCGCGATGGGCACAACCACCTCTACCGCTACGATTACGCGGGCAAACTATTGGGCCAAGTGACCAGTGGCAACTTTGACGTGGTCACGGTGCCGTTGGTGGATCCGAAAAAGAAACTGGTCTATTATGTATCGACCGAGCAATCACCCATGGAACGCCACCTCTACGCCATCGGGATTGACGGCAAAAAGAAAAAGCAACTCACCCAAACGGCTGGGCGGCACGCTATCGATCTGGCCCCCAACGGCAGTTATTATTTGGATCGGTATTCCAACATCCAGACCCCGACCCAAGTGGAATTATGGGACACCCAGGGCAAGATGCTCAAAAAATTGGAGGACAATGCCAAGGTGGCCGCTTTCATCAAGTCCCATGCCTATGCACCCCGCGAGTTGGTCAATTTCGCCACTTCCGATGGCCAGAAACTGGATGCCTACTTGGTCAAGCCCATCGGCTTCGATGAAAACAAAAAATACCCAGTGGTGCTCAATATCTACGGCGGCCCCGGATCGCAGTCGGTTTACAATGAGTTTGGCCGCGATACTTGGGAGCAATGGCTGGCCCAAGAAGGCTACATCGTGGCCAGCGTCAACAACCGGGGCAGCGGCAATTACGGCAAGTCATTCAAAACCGTGGTCTTTGAGCGCCTCGGCGAATATGAGAGCAAGGATTTTGTGGAGACCATGAACTATCTCAAAACCCAGAAATGGGTGGATGGCGACAACTTGGCCATTCGGGGCCACAGCTACGGCGGCTACATGGCCAGCTACACCATGCTCACCCACCCCGGCGTGTTCAAGGTAGCGCTGGTGGGTGCGCCCGTGACGGACTGGCGGCTCTATGACTGCATTTACACCGAGCGGTACATGGGCCTACTGCCCCAGAACGAAGCCGCCTACGTAAAATCGGCCCCGACGACGCACGCCGGCAACCTGAAGGGCCACATGTTCATCGCCCACTCTACGATGGACGAAAATGTCCATGTCCAGAACACCTTCCAGTTGGTCAAGGCCCTGATCGACAAAGGCAAAGATGCCGACTTGCGCATCTATCCGCCCGGTGCGCACGGGGTGGCTTACAGTGCCCAGAGCCGCCTGCTGCTCTTTAGCCAATATACCAACTACCTCAACAAACATTTGAAGGGAATGGGGCAATAACAAAACATGCACAGTGCCGCTTTGGGCATACCGTGCGTGTTTTTGCCCAAGCAATTGAAATGAAACAAGCGTTTCGACAATACAAATGCCGCTATTTTGATGATCAAAATAGCGGCATTTGTGTGGTAGGGTACTCAATTCAACGCAAACCAGTAAACGGCTTATCCAATCCCAAGCAATTTCTTGTTCAGGGCTTCATCGGTGCCGGTCGTGGCAAAGTCATCAAACGCCCGGGCAGTCACTTCGATGATGTGGCTGGCGATGAACGGCGCTCCCTCGGCGGCACCCTGATCCGGCGATTTGATGCAGCATTCCCATTCCAATACCGCCCACGAGGCGTAGTCATATTGGGCCAGTTTGCTAAAAATCCCACTGAAGTCCACTTGGCCATCGCCCAGGGAGCGGAACCGCCCGGCCCGCTGCACCCAGTTCTGAAACCCGCTGTACACGCCCTGCTTGCCCGTTGGGTTGAACTCTGCATCTTTGACGTGGAAAGCTTTGATGCGCTCGTGGTAAAAGTCAATAAATTGCAAATAATCAAGTTGTTGGAGCACAAAGTGGCTCGGGTCGTAATTGATGTTGGCCCGGGGGTGGCCGCCGAGCGCCTCGAGGAACATCTCGAACGTGATCCCGTCGTGGAGATCTTCGCCCGGGTGGAGTTCGTAGCACACGTCCACGCCCTGCTCGTCAAAGGCATTGAGGATTGGCCGCCAGCGGTTGGCCAGCTCGGTGAACCCCGTCTCGACCAGCCCGCTGGGCCGCTGGGGCCAAGGGTAGAGGTAGGGCCACAGCAGGGCACCCGAGAACGATACGTGCGTGTCCAGGCCCAAGTGGCGGCTGGCCTTGGCCGCGTATTTGAGTTGCTGCACCGCCCATTCAGTACGGGCCTTGGGGTGGTTGTGCATTTCGGCCGGGGCAAAACTGTCGAACATGCTGTCATAAGCTGGGTGGACAGCGACCAACTGGCCCTGCAAGTGGGTGGCCAGCTCAGTGATGACCACCCCGGCTTCTTTGGCAGTACCAGCCAGTTCATCGCAATAAGTTTTGCTCTCGGCAGCCAGTTTGAGGTCAATGCACCGGCCGTCCCAAGTGGGCACTTGTACGCCCACGTAGCCCAGATCGGCGGCCCATTGGCAAATGGTCTTGAAATTGTTGAACGGGGCAGCTTCGCCCATAAATTGAGCGAGGAAAATGGCCGGGCCTTGGATGGTTTTCATCTTTTTGCGGAAAAATTGGAAGTTTCGCGGCTAAATTAGCGGATTATTGCATTAAACTTTGTCTGTCAACGCCAAAAAACAAGTTTTTGCCCCCTTAATTTGTTTGATAAAAGGGAAGTTTGCATATTTGTTTTTTTCTAATCTTTACATGCACCATGCTTAACCTTGAACCATTTTACCAAATCGTGCAGGAGAGTATCCGCGAACTGAATGTGGATCCCGATGGCTGCCGGACTGAAAAAATAGGTCAGTGGGACCTAAAAAAAGGCTCGGCAAGTATTTGGGTGGACGTTTTTCTCTCTAAACAGAACGAAGACTACGGCTATCTGCAAGTGATGGCCCCCATCATCAAAGTACCGGACACCCGCCGCGAAGAGTTTTACCGCGAACTGCTCGAGGTCAACTATGGCCTGTATGGGGTAGCTTTCAACGTGTACAATGATTGGGTCTATCTCAAAGGGATCCGCGAACTGGAAGATCTGAGCAAAGAGGAGGCCACGGCCCTGCTCAATCGTATTGGCAGCTATGCCGATGATTATGATGATTATTTCAAGAACAAATATTACGCACCTTTTTCTTCGGGTGGGCGCGCTCCCGCCAGTTGAGGCACTCACTGATTTGACAAAAAGCAAAAAGATCCGGTACAACGGTGCCGGATCTTTTTGGGTAGAGTCACTTAGCGGTTGGAGACTTCTTTTTTCTCAGCCAATTGGCTCAAGTTTAACAGTGCTTTTTCCAAATCTGGGCCCATTGACCCATCCATAAACAGGCCCTCATACCGATTGATGGGATTAAAGCCCAAATTCACGTCCAATCGGCACGTCACCTTGGTTCCACCAGCTTCAGGGTTCATTTGAAAAGTGAGCCAAGTCTTGTTGCGCGCATAATCCAAGCTAACTTCCACCAGCACCGGGTGCTGGCTGTCGGTGATCAACAATTGGCCATTGCCCAAACTTGGGTGTTGGCTGGTCCAAGCATAAGTGGCGCCACCTCCCGACATGGGTCCCGTTTGGTTGATTTCCATGGTGGGATCGATGTCAAGCCAAGGTGACCACTTCTCCCAGTTCTTTAGAGTATTTACTTGTGCAAACACGGTTTCGGGGGCGGAGTCCACCACCAAACTGCGCTCGATGTGGGCGTAAGAAGGCAGCAATAAGCCGCTGGCCATAAACAAAGCCAGCAGCCCAAGCGGTAAAACAATGAATAGTTTTAGTGATTTCATTATTGATAGTCGTGAAAAAGTAAGCTAAAAACAGTGCCAGAAAGCAGCCCTAAGCTAATTGGGCGTTGATTGGAATTGCTCAGTTGCATAAAGTAGGCCAGATCGGCGATCATGACATCAGGCAACTATTAGTGGATACGCAGCATTTTCCGTAAAATAGGTGCAGACACGGGGTGCGTTGATTAGTTGTACGTTGACAGGCCCGTCTTGGTTTTGGTGGAGGAGCCTTAAAGCCAGTTAAGTTTCGTTTTTATTGAAAAGTTGTAAATAGTTATTGTTTTTGTTACATTTGTAAGGTTAATAATAAAAGTAAAACCATAGGTTCTATGTTATTAGGTTATCGTCTTCCCCTATTTTATATCAAATGGGCATTGCACATCCTGATTTTGTGCCTTTGCGCGGTATTGGTGTGCAACAGTTGCCGGTATGTGGTCCTCAGTCCCGTCACTACCCGCGATCTGCCCGGGCGGGATGCCCATTTGGCCCTGGGCAACCCCAGCAACGCTACCGCCAGTATGGCCAATTATGACAACTATTTAATGGAGAAGGTCCAGTATGCCCTTTCTTACAATCGGTCGCGCGGCTGCGCCAACTGGGTGAGCTGGCACTTGGGCAAGGCATGGCGCGGCGCGGCCCCCCGGCAAAACAATTTCCGCAGTGATCCCGCCCTGCCCGCTGGCTGGGAGCGGGCCAAGACGAATGATTACACCAATACGGGTTTTGATCGGGGCCATATCTGCCCATCGGATGACCGGGACGGGAGCATTGAGGACAACTCTGCCACATTCGTGATGACCAACATCATGCCCCAAGCTCCCGAGAACAACCAGCAAACTTGGCGTTTTCTGGAGGAATATTGCCGCAAGTTGGTTTCTCAGGGCAGTGAGCTGTATATCATCGCCGGCAGTTACGGCCGAGGGGGCACCGGGAGCAAAGGCGGGCGTACCAGCACCATTGCCGATGGGCGAATCGTGGTGCCGGCCCGCACCTGGAAAGTCATCTTGGTGTTGAGCGATGGCGGCAATGACCTGGGCCGCGTGGCGCAAGACACCCGGATCATTGCGGTCAGTATGCCCAATACCCAAAGTGTCACTGACAAGGAATGGGGCCAATACCGGGTAAGTGTAGATGAGCTGGAGAGTGCCACCGGTCTCGATTTTTTCAGTAAGTTGCCCGCCAATTTGCAACGAAGCCTTGAGTCAGGGGAGGATAGTGGGCCAACCAAATGAGCGCAATAAATTAGGCTTTCAGGAATGAATTATTTCGCTGGGCCTTTTGTTAAAAGTAAGAGTGTTTGCTTGAATGGGTTACATTCAGGATTGGAACGTATATAAACAAGTCGGCAATCAAGCGGCCCACGAGCTGGATTAGTTGTCCTTGTTTTGGAAAAGTTTGTGTGGGTGGTCGGCTTGTCTTGACCAACCAGCTAAGTAAGCTTTACAGCGCCCTGTTTGTCAACTACAAGGCCCACACTGGTACGCAGGGCTGGGCCTATAAAGGGACAGATCTTGGGGTGTTAGGGTACATACTGTTTGTGGTTCAAGCGGTTCAGCGGGGCAATTGCCGCATCTCCCAACAGAGGATTTTCAGACAAATGCGCGCTTTGTCGAACAGCTCGGTTTCGATTATTGTCCTTATTTTTACCGGATTGTACATTGCCCGAAGCAAGCCCCTAGTAGCAGTTGTTTTGAGGTGCCTTAGCCGCACCTTATTGGGTGAGCGGCAAAACATTATGGACAAGGCTTGAAAACCTTGTTAAAAATGCCTAATTTTGTATGTAAAACAATTGTATCGACACTATTGAGTATCGCAACCAACCCAACCTTGTAAATTTATAGTATGCCAGAAGTAAAAACATTTAGACTTGGACAAGCCGCTCGCCAATTTGGTGTCACAACCGGTATGCTCTCCGACTTTTTGGCCAAAAAAGGCCATAAGGTGGTCAATGAACCCAATACCAAAATATCCGGAGAAGAGTATGTGATGGCAGAGAAAGAGTTTGCGGCCGCCACTGCTATAAAAAAAGAAGCTTCTGGCATTAGCATAGGCAAAACGGCCAACGAGACTATTGTCATCAATTCGGACAACCATTCTTTTCACAAAAAGCGTGAGGAGGAAGAGGAGAACGAGTACATCAACATAAAGGGGAATTTTTCTCCCCAAACACCCGTAAAGCGCGACGAGCCACGTGTAGAGCGCAAGGAACCGGAAACTATTTCCAACAAACCCTCGGGGCTCAAAGTGATCGGTACGATCGACTTGAACGCCAAGCGCACCCCGGCTGTTCAGCAGCCCAAAGTGGTGGCCGTAGAGGCGTCGGTGCCCAAGGAAATAGAAATAGGCGTAGTTGTCGCCACTGAGGAAAAACCACTGAACGCCCCCTTGGTCCACCAAGAGCCGGAAGTGGTCGTTGTTCCACCGGTTGCACCACAGCAGCCGGTTGTGGCCAAAGTGCTGATAGAGGAAAAGCCGCTGAAAAGTGAGCCAGTCGAGGCGGAAGTAAAAGTTGAAGCAAAAGAAAATGCGCCATTGGTAGAGAAAGAACCAGTGCTGGTAGAAACTAAACCCGAGGTTCAACGACCACCCAATCCGCAACGTGGGAACCAAAACCGGAACCAAGAGCATCAGCGGAACCAAGAGCAGCCCCCCCGTAAGGATTTCCAAGCGAAAAAATCGCCCAGCCAACAAGTCCCGCTTCGCGACAAGCCCGAGCTGCTGGTGCCTCCAGTAAAGACTGCGTCCGTTGTTCCAACGCCGCCCTTGGAGGTCAAGGAAGTGGAGAAAGAGCCCGAGATGGAACTGATCAAAGCCGAAGCCGGAAAACTTCAAGGCTTAACAGTTTTGGGCAAAATTGAACTGCCATTGGAGGGCGGCCGCCGTAAACCACAAGCTCCCGGGGCCAAACCAGTAGTCTCCTCTGACGAAAAAGATAAAGCCAAGCGCAAGCGGAAACGCATCAAGAATGCCCCCGGCAAACCGGTGGATCAAAATGCCGTGACGAACAACAATGGTCAGCAGGGCAACATCAACCAACAGGGCAACAATAACCAGAACCGCCCCAATAATCAGCAGGGCAACAACAACCAGAACCGCCCTGCCAACCAACAAGGGAACAACAACCAAAATCGCCCTCCCAATCAACAGGGCAATAACAACCAAAACCGTCCCCCCCACAATCAACAAGGGGGCAATCGGAACGGTCAAGGTGGCAACAACCAGAACCGGCCCAATAACCAAAACCGGGGGCCGATGCCCCAAAACCGGGTTGGGACAGCACCAGTGGTCAAAGAGGAAATCACTGACAAGGACATTCAAGATGCGATCAAGAACACTTTGGCACGCTTGAGTGGCAACCGGAACCAGAAAGGACCGGTCAAAAAGCAGATCAAGCGGGGTCGGCGCGATGCCAACAATGCCCGGATGGAAGCCGACATGTTGCGCGAGCAGGAAGAATCCAAAATCCTGCGCGTCACGGAGTTTATCTCGGCCAACGATTTGGCAACGCTTATGGATGTATCGGTCAACCTGATCATTTCCAAATGTTTATCGTTCGGGATGTTTGTGGCCATCAACCAACGTCTTGATGCTGAAATAATTACTATTATTGCCGATGAGTTTGGATTTTCGGTGGAGTTTATCTCGGCCGAACAGGAAACAGCTTTAAACATTGCACAGAAAGAAGATGCGCCCGAGGATTTGGTCTCCCGTGCGCCGATCGTGACGATCATGGGCCACGTCGACCACGGCAAAACTTCATTGCTCGACTACATACGAAAGGCCAAAGTAGTGGAAGGCGAAGCGGGTGGCATCACTCAGCACATCGGGGCCTACGATGTAATGACCAAGAGCGGCAAACGTATTGCGTTTTTGGATACTCCCGGCCACGAAGCTTTCACCGCCATGCGGGCGCGGGGTGCTAAACTGACGGATGTCGCCATTATTGTGGTGGCTGCTGATGATAGTGTTATGCCCCAAACCATTGAGGCCATCAACCACGCCCAAGTGGCCAACGTACCGATGGTTTTCGCTATCAACAAAGTTGACAAGCCCGATGCCCGTCCCGAGAAAATCAAAGAAACGCTCGCCGGGATGAATATTCTGGTGGAAGACTGGGGAGGTAAATTCCAATCTGAGGACATTTCCGCCAAAAAAGGAATTGGCATCGATGAATTATTAGAGAAGGTATTGCTCGAGGCCGAATTATTGGATTTGAAAGCCAATCCTAATAAAAATGCCAACGGGACAGTGGTAGAAGCTTTTCTAGATAAGGGCAAGGGATACGTGGCGACCATCATGGTACAAAACGGAACCCTGCGCAAAGGGGACATCATTTTGGCCGGTGCCCACCAAGGCCGGGTCAAGGCCCTGATGGATCACCGGGGCAAAGTGGTCAAAGAAGCTGGCCCCGCCACTCCGGTTCAGGTATTGGGCCTCAGCGGTGCGCCGCAAGCCGGTGACAAGTTCAATGTCATGGATACCGAGCGCGAAGCCAAGGAAATTGCTACCAAGCGCGAGCAGATCTTGCGCGAGCAGAGCATCCGGGCCACCAAACGGACTACTTTGACCGATATCGGCCGGCGGATTGCCTTGGGCAATTTCAAGCAATTGAACTTGATCGTCAAAGGCGACGTGGATGGTTCAGTGGAAGCGCTTTCCGACTCATTGCTCAAGTTATCGACCGAAGAAGTGGAAGTGAACATCATTACCAAGGGCGTGGGCCAAATTTCGGAGAGCGATGTGCTCTTGGCCACTGCCTCGGATGCCATTGTGGTTGGTTTCCAAGTGCGGCCCTCCTCCAATGCCCGCAAGCTCGCGGATCGCGAAGGAGTGGAAATTCGCTTGTACTCGATCATCTACAATGTGATCAATGAAGTGAAAGACGCGATGGAAGGTTTATTGGCCCCTACCATCGAAGAAGTAATCCTTGGCAATGCCGAGGTGCGGGAAGTGTTCAAGATTGCCAAGATTGGCACCGTGGCTGGTTGCTATGTCACCGAGGGAGTCATCAAGCGAAACGCCAAAGTGCGAGTTGTCCGGGATGGCATCGTGGTTTTTGGTGGGGAGAAAGGCCCCGGCGAGATCGCGGCCCTCAAACGTTACAAAGATGATGTGTCGGAAGTCAAATCAAGCTACGAGTGTGGTCTGAGTGTGAAGAACTTCAACGATATTCGCTTGGGCGATATTATCGAGACCTTTGAAGAAAAAGAAGTTAAGCGCAAGCTCTAAGTTTTTGCCCCTTGTTGCGGGCAAGTTCAATCCAAAGATAAGTAGGTTGGCTGCGTGCCAGCCTATTTTTTTTGGCTTTTCCCAGTTACCAATAGATCTGGGGTTGCCCATTTTGGGGACATTGCGGCAAATGGATCGTGTAATTCAGGCTTGGAATGGCAAAAAAAGCCCGATCTCGGCCGATCGCCAATTTAAATTTTTGAAATCCCAAAAAATATCTCCAAATTAAGCCCAGTTTATCCGAAGACACTCCAAAACACTTGACAGCATTATTATGGGCGACCTACGAGTAAGATTAGCCAAGACACCTGCCGACCTCAACCTCTTTACCCGCTATCTGCTCCGCGATATTGAGGCGATGGACAAAATGTTAAAAGACGGTTGGTTTGAGACCGACACCATCCGCATTGGGGCCGAGCAAGAAATGTGCATTGTGGACAGTCACGGCAAACCCGCCCCAGTCAATATACAACTATTGGAGCGGCTGAAGCACCCCAATTTCGTTACCGAATTGGCCAAGTTCAACATTGAGGCCAATGTGCCGCCACTTACTTTTACCGGCAATTGCTTTTCAGAGCTCGAGAGTGGCCTGGTGGGGATGCTCCACTCACTCAAAGAAGCCATGAAAGATACCGATGCCGGTATTGTACTGACCGGGATCTTGCCCACCATCCGCAAGTTTGACCTCAATATGGAGAACCTGACCCCGGTGGATCGGTACTATTCGCTCATGGAGGCCATCAACATACTCCGGGGCAATCGCTACGAAGTGCGGATCGAAGGGCTGGACGAGTTGAATGTGATCGTGGACTCGGCTTTGATCGAGGCCTGCAACACCAGCTTTCAGGTGCATTTGCAGATCAAGCCCGAAGAATTTGTCCAGAAGTACAATATTGCCCAGGCCATTGCGGCGCCGGTATTGGCCTTGGGCACCAACTCGCCGATGCTGTTCGGCAAGCGGCTCTGGAGCGAAACACGGATCGCGTTGTTCCGGCAGTCCATCGATACGCGCATTGCTTCCGAGCACCTGCGCGAGCGCAGCCCCCGGGTCACTTTTGGCAACCAATGGCTCAAGGGATCGCTTTTGGACATGTACAAAGAAGACATCATGCGGTTCCGGGTCATTTTTATGGCCGATATCGAAGAAGATGTGCTTGAATGTGTCAAAAATGGTATCACCCCGCGCCTCCGCGCCCTCAATATCCATAACTCGACCGTTTATCGGTGGAACCGGCCTTGTTACGGCATCAGCCCCAACGGCAAGCCCCATTTGCGGATCGAGAACCGGGTGCTCCCCTCGGGGCCATCGGTGGTGGACGAAGTGGCCAACTCCGCGTTCTGGATTGGGCTGATGAACGGCTTGGAGGATGTGTATGGCGATATTACCAAACGCATGGATTTTGACGATGCCAAGTCCAATTTCTTTGTGGCCTCCCGCACTGGATTGGGCTCCAAATTCAATTGGGTGGACGGCAAGAAAATCATTGACATGGATCTCATTCGCCATGAACTCATCCCCATTGCCCGGGAAGGGTTGAAGAAAGCCAATATTGACAAGGCCGACATTGACAAGTATTTGGGCATCATCGAAGCCCGCAATGAAAGTGGCACGAGCGGTTCGCGGTGGATCCTCAATTCGTACTCCAAGCTGATCAAAGAAACCACCAAAGAGGAAGCGACCACGGCCATTACCTGCGCCATGATGAAAAACATTGACATCAATCAGCCGGTGCATACTTGGAAAGAGGCCAGCGTGAGCGACATTGCCGAGTATGAACCTTCGTCGCTGATGGTGGAGGAATTTATGACCACTGATTTGTTTACTGTCAATAAAGATGATTTGCCCGAACTAAGTGCTGATATTATTGACTGGCAGCGCATTCGCTACATGCCCGTGGAGGACTCCGAAGGCCACCTGATCGGCTTGATTTCGTCCCGGGCTCTGCTGCGGCACTTCCTCAGCAAGTCGCGCAACGGGTTGGATCACGAAGTACGGATCGAGGATCTGATGATCAAGGATCCGATCACTGTCACCCCCCAGACTCCGATCCGGGAAGCAATGGCCCTGATGGGTTCCAAAAAAGTGGGCTGTCTGCCCGTAGTGAGCAACCACAGTTTGGTTGGCATCATTACTGAAGCCAATTTTCTCAATATTACCGAAAGCCTGCTCAAGCGGTTGGCTGAAAAAAAACAGAAGAAAGACAAAGACAAAGCCGACAAAAAAACGGTGGAGGATAAAAAAGAGGCTTAATCGCCAACCAGCACCTCGGGCTTACCCCCGCTGGGCAAGCCAAGACAAAAAGTCCCCGGCAACGGGGACTTTTTATTTTCCCAACAGCCTGCCGGAAACTTTAACAAAAATAAACAGCCAACCCGGGCCTTTTTGGCTAATTTTGCGTTTCCCCTGTCAATGGAACTTAGCCCGGTATGAACCAAGTACTTTGCCCCAAGCTGTTTTTCCTATCGTTGTTAATGTTGGTTTCCCAAGTGGCCGTTGCCCAGCAGCCCACCCCGGTGCCCGAAAAGAAGCAACTGGTGGAACTGTTGCCCGGGGCGGGCGTGCTGATCGGGGATACGCTGCGCGGCGAGAACATCCGCAAGGTAAAGCGCGACACCGTGCCGGGGGCACTGCAGGTCAAATTTAAGCAGGGACTGACCCAGATGTATTGCGACAGTGCCATCCAATTTCCCCGGCGCAATTTGCTCGAGGCTTTTGGGCACATCATTTTGATCGATGCCGACAGCACAGTGGTCACGGGTGACAGCCTGTTTTACGACGGCAACACCCGCATGGCCCGTCTGCGGGGCAATGTGGTGCTCACCGACCGCGAAAAAATCGTGACAACCAACCACCTCAACTATAATCTGAGCAGCCGGATGGCCAGTTATTACGGTGGCGGGACCGTCCGCAATGACAGTTCCACCTTGGTGAGCCAAGTGGGCTATTACAACACGCTGACCAAAGTGGCCAATTTTCGAAAAAATGTCCGCTACCTCAGCCCCGGCACTGAGCTGGAGGCCGATACCCTCACCTACCTGACCCGCGAGGGCTTGGTCAGGTTCAACTCCCGCACCAAGATCCGCACCCGCAACGGCTTTGTCATCGCCGATGGGGGCGAATACAACGAAACTTTGGGCACTTCCAAGTTCAAGGGCCGGGCCAAGATCGAGACAGCCGATTACATTATCGGCGGTGACTTTTTGGATTACGACAAGGTGACGGAGAAGGGATTGGCCAAAAAAAATGTGGAGTTTTATGGCAAAAAAGATAACATTACCGTGCTCGGCGATTTGGGCAAGCACGATGGATTGATCGAGCGTACCGAGGTGTATGGCAACGCCGTGCTGATCAGCCCGCCCCGAACGGGAATCGATACCCTGTTCATTTCGGCCGACACCTTGATCACCTACAAAGAAAAATCGGGGGTGGACAGCCTGCCCGATCGCAAGTTTCTCATTGGCTACCGCAACGTGAAAGCCTACCAGACCGATTTCCGATCCACTTCCGACTCAATTGGTTATTTTCTCAATGACTCGATTATCAATTTTTATCAAGATCCCGTTATTTGGTCCAAGGGGTCGCAACTGGTGGCCCAGCACATCGATGTCAAAATGAAGAATGGCAAGATCGACGTGATGAACCTCAATGAAAAAGCCTTTATTACTTCGTTGGATACCACCAAAAATTTCAACCAAACCCGTGGGCGGCAAATCAAAGCGCACTTTCGGCAAGGAACGATCAACCGGGTGGAAGTAAAAGGCAATGGCGAGAGTCTTTACCATGCCTTGGAACAGGACACCCTCGTGACCGGGCTGAACTATATCAAGTGCAGCGAAATGAAGATCATTTTCAATGACTCAAGTCAACTGTCCGAGATCATGTTTTATCAACAACCGGATGGCAAATTTATCCCGCCCCACGAGTGGAATCCCCAAAATACCCGGTTGGAAACCTTCAATTGGCGGGTGGAAGAACAGCCCACCAAGGGGGAGGTGCTGGGCATCCACGTCGGCAACCGCTACAAAAGTGGCGAATTGGTCGGGGCCAAGTTGGTGATTGATGATTTTTTCCAAGTCTTTCAAAAAGCCAAAACCTTGATTTTCTACAAGCAAAATGCGGTTGTGGCTGACCTCAAAGCGGCATTTGTGGTTCAGGTCTATCCCAAGGACAAAAATGACATTTCCATCGAGCGGCGCAAGGCCGGGTTTGAGGATTTGGGATTTAGCTTCCCCGCCGATGGCTTGCAAAATGGTACGGCCAAACACAGCCTGCCGCTGCCAAGTTATAAAATTGCCCGGATTGTGATTGGCCAACGCAGCGAAAACAAGCAAGCGAACTGGCAAAAAATCTATATTGTCAAATAGCAATTACCTGACCAAGCTTGCTTTGCTTGGCCGGTCGATCTTTTTCCCACTTTCCCCCTATCTTGCACAGATTCTACTTCTTTGCTGCACCTTATGGATTCACATTCAGCCGAATACCTGCTGCAAGTCCGCGAGCTACAACTCAACTCCCTTTTTGAATTGATCAAATCGATCAATGAAAATGCTTCCGAGGATGATTTGTACAAAATATACAAATTTATCATTCATTCAATCCATAAAATTGATAGATTAGCACTTTTTGTCAAAGAAGATGATTGGATCTACAAAGTAGGCTATGGCAACAAAGCCCAGTTGGCTGATCTGGGCTTGCCGCCCCAAGTGCTGGCTTTTCGCGAAACCCACCAGATAACTAGTCAGGATGAGTTGGGCCATTGCGCCGAGTTTGACACCTTGATCCCCATTAAGCACAAAGGCCAAGTGCTGGCCTACGTGTTGATTGGCCAGCCCGAACGGATAGATGCCCACGATTTGGATTTTGTTGCTACCCTGAGCAATATTATCATCGTGGCCATTGAGAACAAAAAACTGGTGCGCAAGCAAGTGTTGCAAGAAATAATGGATCAGCAACTGAGCATTGCCAAAGATGTACAAACCTTGCTGTTTCCCAAACGACTGCCCTATGATGACCGGCTGCGGGTGGTGGCCAGCTACCTCCCCCATCACTCGGTCGGCGGCGATTATTACGATTTTTTGGAGATCAACCGCGATCGTTTTCTGCTTTGCGTGGCTGATGTGTCGGGCAAAGGGGTGCCAGCGGCCATTTTGATGTCCAATTTTCAGGCCGCGCTGCGAATTTTGGTTCGTCAGCACTCCTCCCTCCAACAAATTGTGGAGGAACTAAACGATCTGATCATGGTCAATTCGCAAGGTGAAAATTATATTACAGCTTTTTTTGCGGAGTACGATTTTCGCTACCGAACGATGACCTACATTAACGCGGGCCACAATCCCCCGTTTATGCTCACTCCCGATGGGCAGATCCGCTCCCTGAGCGAGGGCACTACCATTTTGGGCGGTTTTGCCCAACTGCCCTTTTTGCAAATCCAGACCATCAACAACTTGGGCAGTTTCCTTTTCTTTGGTTTCACCGATGGATTTATCGAGACCTACAACGATGCTGGCGAGGCATTGGGCGTGGATCAGTTGATGGAATTTGTGATCCAAAACCAGCATTTGGATCAAAAAATACTGCATGAAAGGCTGATTCGCCACCTCATCCAGTTCAAGGGCAAACAGGCCTACGTCGATGACATTACGCTGCTGTCCTGCCGGGTGACCAATAAAGGAGTACGGTAAGTCCAGCTTAGCTATACTCACTGTATATCAGTAGGTTAGCCGGTATATTTAAGTAGGCAAATCATTGGAAAAGAATTACATTTTGTTTAAGTTTACAAAATGGATAAGTGATTGGCTATCCAGTTTTAGCTATTGCAAACAAAGTAATAGCCGATGCTGATGGAAGCAAAAGAGAAGTAATTTCTAACTTGAAACTGCAGAAATTAAGATACTGCTTGCAAAGGTTTCTATAATGCCGTAGGCTGAACATTTGGTAGAAGGTAGCCACGGAAATGGATATGACATTCTTGGATCCGGCGCAAATTTACACGCAGCCGGGCAGGGTTTTGGGATTGTTGAGATAGAGTACTATTCGATAATCAATTACCTTTAAAATATTGTCCCAGGACTACCTTCGTTTTAGTGCAGCATCAAAAAAAGAATGGCCAACAAAATAAAATAAAAATTCCTATTGAAAATAAAAGTGAAATAAACCGTCCAATCCTTCGTTTTGAACATTTGTAATCTGTGCTTCAAAGCGATTGCAAGTTTTAGGCAGATTTTATTGAGACAGTAAAAAAATTATTTAAATAACTCAAATTTATGAAAGCATTCGTTCTATTAATGTGTCTTATTTTAGCCATTGTTGATTGCGCCGCGCAAACCAATGAAGATGTAGGGAACATTGGTTTTAAGCGAGGGGATAAAATTATTTTTACTGACAATTTTAGCAAAGATGCCATTGGAGATTTTCCGGCTAAGTGGGGCAGTACGCAAGGCGGAGAGATTAAAAAAATAACTGGGTTTGAGGAAAAATTTCTAAAAGTACCCGGCGGAAGCATCATTAACTTGCAACTGGGCAAGCCATTGCCGGAAGACTTTACTTTAGACTATGACATGGTGTTACCGGCTGAAATAGGCACGGTAGTTCCCTCCATTTGCTTTGGTGAAACGTTAGAAAAGCCGGGTATTATCCTAACACCACGAAAAGGTTTACAATTAACGGTGATACGTACTGGTAGGAAGGGTTTCAGCGATCGGATTTTGTATGGCAGTGGTGGTGGTGCACTAAACAAAATCGACTACGTGGCAGCTACCGATAAAAAAATACACGTTGGTTTTATGGTAAATGGTAGCCGCATTCGCATGTATGTTGACGGCAAAAAAATGCTTGACTTACCTACACAATTTATCAATAGCTTTCGCAAAAACATTTACTTATCCAGCCCGACCAATGGATGGGTAGAAACCAAAACGGGCTATTTTTATGCCACCAATTTTATGCTTGCCGAAACTGGCAAAGATGCCCGGAGCCAAGTTGTAAAAGATTTGTTTGAAAATGGCGAAGCAAGTACTACTGCTATTCAATTTAAAGTAAATAGCGATGCCATCCTTGCCGAAAGTGACCTAGTCATTAACGAATTAGTAACCGGGATGAAAGCAAATACGGCGGTTACTATTAAAATCATCGGCCATACGGACAGTGATGGGGACGCAGTTAAAAACATGGAACTGAGTAAGAAAAGGGCCAATGCTGTGAAAATGAAAATGGTGAGTTTGGGCATTGCGCAAAACCGCATCACCACCGACGGAGAGGGCGAAAGTAATCCAATTGCCGACAATGCAACTGCCGAAGGCAAAGCCCAAAATCGACGGGTAGTATTTATGAAAACCAACTAAGGAACAAGATGTATCGGATCACTTTTTTGCTCCTCC
>Ga0105045_10000267_pt1 | contig 35130 bp, 30 predicted proteins | sample MAT02_FD_78089 | JGI IMG/M metagenome (GOLD analysis project Ga0105045, IMG submission 78089) | Freshwater microbial communities from Lake Fryxell liftoff mats and glacier meltwater in Antarctica - MAT-02 (megahit assembly) | ecosystem: Environmental > Aquatic > Freshwater > Ice > Liftoff...
CAAACCGCTATTTTAATCGAAACACTGATCGATCTTGGCGCGGAAGTGCGCTGGTCATCGTGCAACATTTACTCCACTCAAGACCATGCGGCAGCAGCCATCGCTGCAAAAGGCATCCCTGTCTTTGCCTGGAAAAACATGTCCCGCGGAGATTATGACTGGTGCATCGAACAAACACTCCAATTTGAAGATGGGCCGTTAAACATGATTATCGATGATGGCAGCGACCTCACCAATTTTGTTCATGATCACCGCCCTGAACTACTTGTTGGCATTAAAGGCTTATCGGAAGAGACAACGACCGGCATACGCAGTTTGCAAAAGCGCTTCGAGAAAAAAACGCTTAAAATTCCCGCAATTAACGTGAATGATTCTGTGACAAAATCTAAGTTCGACAATTTTTATGGGTGTCGTGAATCCCTTCTAGACGGCATTAAACGCGCTACCGATGTTATGATTTCAGGCAAAGTTGCGGTCATTGCTGGGTATGGCGATGTGGGCAAAGGATGCGCTCAGGCGCTAACAGGGGCAAGAGCTCGTGTAATTATCTGTGAAATTGACCCTATTTGTGCCTACCAAGCCGCGATGGAGGGCTACGAAGTCAAAACTATGGAAGAGGCTGCGCCGATTGGCGACATTTTCGTTACTGCGACGGGATGTGTCGATGTCATTCGTGAGAAGCACATGAAGGTGATGAAAGATCAGGCCATTTTGTGCAATATTGGGCATTTTGATTGTGAAATTGATACAGCGTGGCTAAAAAGCAATCCGGACATTAGCGAAGAAAACATTAAGCCCCAAGTTGATCTTTTCCGCTGGAAAACTTCGGGAAAAACCTTGATTTTACTTGCCCAAGGGCGCTTGGTGAATTTGGGTTGTGCCACAGGCCACCCCTCTTTTGTGATGTCTAACTCGTTTGTGAATCAGATTCTAGCGCAAATTGAGCTATGGACAGCTCCTCAGCGTAAAGAAGTCGGTGTCTATCGTCTTTCAAAAATTTTAGATGAAAAAGTGGCGCGTTTGCATTTGGATAAATTGCATGTGCATTTGACAAAACTATCAAAAGAGCAAGCCGAATATTTGGGTATTCCGGTGGAAGGCCCTTATAAGCCCGAGCACTATCTTTATTAAATACTGTTTTCTCTGTTATTTTTTTATTATTATTCATCTATGATCATAACAATTAAATTAACAGGAGTAATCATACCATCTTTAAAATCTTTCAATGTGCTAGGTGCTTATTCCCATCTTTTTGCAGATGCAAATGCGGGACAGGTAGCTGATGTGTGCACACCCAATGGCGCTAAATTTTATCTCTTAAATAAAAAAATAGAAAGTACTGCAAAGTGACTTTTCTAGGCATGCGCTTATTTTTTTAAGAAAAATTCGAGCACAGCAAGATCTCGCCATTACCGCTTATCGCATTATATTTTTTGATAGTGTCGAATCAGTTAATGCAAAAGTCAGCCTCCAAGCAACAAAACAAGTCATTGCAATAGGAGCCCCCAAAGAGAGTATTCATTTTTCTAATTGCCCGCTTTGCGCGGATATAATTTTAGATAGAAGGGCAATGATTATAAAATAAATAGAAGGAGCAATGCCTGAAGAAGATGTAGAAGCGATTCAACATTCGCTTTCAGAAACCTGTAGAGCTATTGAAGATTTCGAAAGGGGTTCATTAGAAGAGTCTGAAGAAGATGAGGATATTGATCTTGCCAGGGCCTTTAACTTTTTTGGCATTCCATCAAAAACTGAAGCTGATGCTGTAATGGAGTCAAATGGATTTACTTAATTCCGTTTGCTGATCACAGATACAAGATTGGCAGGGTTAGTTCTTTTGGGCATTTTGAGATTGAATTAATGCTTTTTCTCGTCTACAATCCTTTCATTATAAACAATGTACAGGAAAAAATCCATGAAATCGTCACCTTCGCTCTCCAGAACCGCTATCTTTTTATTAGCAGTTTTTTGCGTGCACAATGTCGAAATTGATAAAAACGTAGGTCGAAATGCTGCTGTTTAAGCGCCTAAAAGTTTGAAAGCTGTTTCACACAACATGGCAACGATGACTAGCAATTAACATTTAACCGAAAAAAACAGGATATGAAGGATCGGGCAGGGTACGCAGGATAAGCTTCAGTACTTATCCTGCGTACCCTGCCCGATCCTTCATATCCTGTTTTTTTGCCTTACGCCCTGCGCCTGATTTTACTCTTGAATTAATGCCTTTCTTCTCCTATACTGCGTGTCATTATGACTCACCCCAAAATTATAGGCATTATCCCCGCTCGCTACGGTAGCACACGCTTCCCCGGCAAGCCCCTCGTCACAATTCAGGGCAAATCTCTCATTCAGCGCACCTATGAAAATGCCCTCCTCTGCAAGTCCCTAACCACAGTTGTTGTGGCTACCGATGATGACCGCATCTATGAGCATATGCTCTCCTTCGGCGGCAACGTTGTCATGACATCCGAATCCTGTGTTAACGGCACAGACCGATTAGTCGAAGTGATCGAACGCAACCCCATCTATCAAGACGCTTTCATCATCGTCAACATTCAAGGCGATGAACCTTGTCTGGAACCGGATATTGTCGAAAAAGTCATTGAGCAATTGCTCAAATCCCCTTCAGCAGTAATGTCGACTGCCGTCATGAAATTGACAAATAAAGAAGATGCCCTCAGCAGTTCTGTCGTCAAGTGTGTGCTCGATCAACAAGGGAATGTCCTCTATTTTAGCAGATCTCTAATTCCCGGATCTAAAAGTCAGGAGTTTAATCCTGCCACTACTTACTACAAACACTTAGGGATTTACGTTTACCGCAAAGAGTTTTTACTACGCTATCCCCACCTCTCCTCTACGCCTTTGCAATTAACAGAAGATTTAGAACAATTAAAAGTATTAGAACATGGGTTTCGCATTACCGCTGCTGTTGTTGAAAGCAAAAGCATTGGTGTGGATAATCCCGAAGACATCAAAAAAGTTGAGCAACTACTATGCATTCAAAATTCATCTTTGTAACAGGAGGAGTGTGCTCTTCCTTGGGTAAAGGATTAACAGCTGCTTCTATCGGTCTCCTTCTTGAAAAGATGGGACTGAAAATCGCGATGCTTAAACTGGATCCTTACTTAAATGTAGACCCGGGTACAATGAGTCCTTTCCAACATGGTGAAGTGTATGTCACTGATGATGGTGCAGAGACAGACCTCGATTTAGGTCACTATTTCCGTTACACCGACTCCCCTCTATCCAGAGCGTCTAGCACGACATCGGGTCAAATTTATAACACCGTCATCCGAAGAGAGCGCCAAGGCGATTACCTAGGCAAAACTGTACAAGTGATTCCTCACATTACTGACGAGATTAAACAGCGCATCGTCAACTGTGCTAAGCAAGTGCCTGGAATCGATGTCGTGATCGTCGAGATTGGTGGAACTGTTGGGGATATCGAATCTCAGCCCTTCCTTGAAGCCATTCGTCAATTCCGCTACGACCACAAAGGCAAATGCTTAAATATCCACCTCACTTATGTGCCGTACATCAAAGCTGCAGGCGAAGTCAAAACCAAGCCCTCACAACATTCTGTACAAATTTTGCGCGAGACTGGCATCTTTCCAGACGTTATGGTGTGCCGCAGCGAAGTCTCCCTCGATGATGAAGTGAAAGACAAAATCAGTTTATTCTGCAACGTCCCGCGCAAGGCTGTGATTGAAGAGAAAGATGTCGATTTCAGTATTTACGAAGTGCCTATTAAGTTGCATGAAGAAGGAATCGACGTGCTCGTGTGCGAGCTTCTTGATCTGCCGAGCAAAAAAATTCAGTTGGATGAATGGATAAAGATCGTTGAGACAATCAAAAATCCAAAAGGAGTGATTACTGTCGGGATTGTTGGAAAGTACGTGCAGCATCAGGATGCCTACAAGTCTGTTTTTGAGTCCTTACAACACGCAGCGATTGCTGCAGGGCATAAAATTGAGATCAAGCGCTTTGAAGCGGATAAAGTTCAAGAGCAAGCCTCTGTTGCGGAAGCAATCCAAGGCTGCGATGGGTATCTAATCCCTGGGGGATTTGGTGAAAGGGGCTGGATGGGTAAAATCATGGCAGCAAAATATTGCCGTGAAAACAAAATTCCCTATTTTGGTATTTGCCTTGGCATGCAAGTGATGGCTGTTGAGTTTGCCCGCCATGTGCTGGGACTTGCCGACGCTAATTCGACAGAAATTGATCCTGAAACCAAAAATCCGGTGATTTCATTGCTCAGCGAACAGCGTGAGGTTCAAGATCTTGGAGGCACAATGCGTCTCGGGGCTTATAACTGCGATATTAAACCGCATACAAAGGCTTCACAGGCCTACAAAAGCGCCAAAATTTCTGAACGTCACCGTCATCGTTATGAATACAACAACGAGTACAAAGAGGAAATGGAAGCTGCTGGATTCGTTGTTGCAGGGTTGCTGGAAGAAGGGTCCCTTTGCGAGATCGCCGAGATTAAAGATCATCCATGGATGCTTGGTGTGCAGTTCCACCCAGAATTTAAATCTAAACCAACAGCTCCACATCCGCTCTTTAGAGCATTTATTGATGCGATGGTCATCCAAAAGGAACAAAGTGGAACCACAAAGAACAGTTAGACCAAAAGCAACGCGTATTATCTCGATCGATTACGGCGCTGCCAGACTCGGCGTTGCCATATCGGATGAGACAAAACTGATTGCAATGTCTTTGATGACGATTCCGGCACAATCGAAATCGGACAAAACAGCTGCCAAAGTGATTGAAGAATTAACGAAGCACCAGGAAGCAAACAAGTACGACATTGAAATGATTGTTGTGGGGTTGCCTTTGATGATGAGTGGCAAAGTCGGATTACAAGCAGATGAAGTTAAGCACTTTGTGGATTTGCTGCAGAAATTAATAAGTGCTCCGGTGGTTACTTGGGATGAGCGATTAACGACAGTGCAAGCGGAAAGATCGATGCGTGAAGGAAATATGTCTAGGTTGAAGCGATCGAAGATTGTGGATAAGGTGGCGGCGGTCATTATCCTGCAGAGCTACCTGGACTTAAGAAACCTGAGGCGTGAAGATGGGCCTACGGGCTAGGCTGATTTTAACGCGGAGGCGCGGAGATTCCCCGTAGCTCTATGTCAGTAAAAGCTTTTTAAATATTACAAAAAAATTAAAAGCTTTTACTAGCATAGAGTTACGAAGAATCTCCGCGTCTCCGCGCCTCCGCGCCTCCGCGTTAAAATCAGCCTAGCCCGCCTTCACGCCTCAGGTTTCTTAAGTCCAGCCCTTCTCCCTCGTCCCTCTTCCCTCTTCCCTCTTCCCTCTTCCCTCTTCTTCTGTGGTTATTTTTTTTGATTTAGAATTGAGTTTATCGTATTGTTAACGAAAAAGGTGTAACATGACCAACCCCCTACAAGATAATACACGTACCGGTAAGACGGCCGAACCTTGCATTTTCGTCATTTTCGGTGCCACAGGCGATCTCACCGCACGCAAACTCGTACCTGCTCTGTACAATTTAGCACTAGAGGGCCAACTCCCCGCCCACTTCGCTTGCGTCGGCTTTGCTAGGCGTCCTAAGACTAATGAACAGTTTCGTCAGGAAATGCACGATGCCATCAACGACTTCTCAAGAACAAAACCCATCGAAGAAATACTCTGGGAAACATTTAGCGAACAGCTTTTCTACCATCAATCAGAATTTCATGATGACAATGGCTACGAACAGCTAGATACGTTAATGAAAACTTTGGATACTCAATTTGGCACACGAGGCAATCGCGTGTTTTACCTATCAACACAGCCGAGCTTCTTCCCCCTAGTTATCGAGAAACTGAGCCAGCACGGACTCATTTATAACGAAACACATATACATGACAAATGGTCGCGCGTCGTCATCGAAAAACCATTTGGCGATGATTTAAATTCTGCCATGAGTCTTCAGAAAGAAATTACAAAGCATTTAGACGAAAATCAGATCTATCGCATTGACCACTATTTGGGTAAAGAAACGGTGCAAAATCTGCTCGTTTTCCGTTTCACAAATCCCATTTTCGAATCGATATGGAACAACAATCACATTAGTCACGTACAAATTACTGTTGCTGAAGAAATAGGGATCGGAACACGCGGCAACTTTTTTGAAGAGGCCGGAATCCTTCGAGACATGGTCCAAAACCACATGATGCAATTGCTTTCTCTTGTGGGAATGGAGCCTCCAATCAGCCTAAAGGCAGATGATATTCACAGCGAAAAGGTCAAAGTGATCGAGTCTCTGAGACCGTTCTCTGAACAGGATTTGACTGAAAGTGTTGTTAGAGGCCAGTACGACGCGGGTTTCATCAATGGTGAGGCGGTTAAAGCGTATCGTGAAGAAAACAATGTTTCCCCAACCTCCAGTGTCCCCACTTACTGCGCCTTGAAACTGCATATTGATAACTGGCGCTGGGCGGGAGTCCCTTTTTATTTGCGCGCCGGCAAACGCTTACCGAAAAGAGCAACAGAGATTGCTATCACATTCAAGGATGCTCCTGGATTCCTTTTTGCGCCGATGGGAAAACAAGTCGAACCCAATGTGCTTGTGATCCGAATACAACCTGATGAAGGAATTTCGTTAAAAATCAATTGCAAAGTACCGGGTATGACGACTCCGATTCAGCCTGTGAAGATGGATTTCCGTTACGGTTCTTACTTTGGAGCAGCCCCCCCAGAAGCATACGAACGTCTGATTTGCGACTGCATGGCCGGCGACAATACGTTATTCGCCCGTATTGACGAACTGATTGCCTCCTGGAAATTATTCACCCCGATTCTCGATCATTGGAAAAGCCGGGGAAATGCTGATGTCGATCGTTATGACGCAGGATCTTGGGGTCCGTCTCAAGCCGAAAAATTGCTTGAAGATAATCATTATCATCAGTGGAGGTTGATATGAATCCTGATATTCAAATCGGCGACATCCAGCAAGAACTGATGAATGTGCAAGGGCAGAAAAGAAGCAGAGAACAGACGTACGGATGCCTCTTCAATTTGATTGTGTACTCCCCTAGCGAAAAACGCAGGGTCGATCTCGAAAAGATCTTGCAATCGATCACGGTTAAATTTCCTTGCCGGATCATTTTCATCGAAAATGATGAGCGAAAAGATGAAAATTACCTTCGCGTTAACGTATCATCTGGACAAGAGGGTAAGACGCAGCAAAAAGTTGTTTCTGAATTCATTCGTGTCGCAACTACTAAACAGCAGCATGAACGTGTTCCGTTTCTCATTTTGCCTCTTATTATGCCTGACGTCCCTATTTATCTTCTTTGGGCCGATGATCCGAGCAAAGAGTGTCTTATTTTGCCGGAACTGCTTAAAATTGCGACACGCCTGATTTTCAACTCAAGATGGTGTGACGACCTGCACAGGGTTGCTCTTTTCATGTTAAATTTATTGAGCACGAATCCAATCGACATCATGGATATGACATGGGCCTACCTCAACGGATGGAGAAAGATCATTGCAAAAGCATTTGACACCCCATCTAAAATAGCTGATTTGAAGCAAATTAAAGATGTTAAAATCTCTTATCAAAAAGAATCGCTACAGGATACTTATGGAGCAATTTTCCTTCAAGGATGGCTTGCGGCGCAACTCCAATGGAAATTTTTGACCGAAGAAGTTTTTTTAGAGCAAAAAGTGCTCGCCTACAGTAACAGCGTCCATGATATTAGCGTTAGACTCGATCCTAAAGGTCATGAAGATATATTACCGGGCAGAATCTCCGGCGTGGAATTCACAACTTCCACACACAATAGTTATGTCCTAGCAAAAGAGTCCGGTGGGGCAAAAGTCCTTTTACGCACATCGACAGCAACGGAATGCGAACTCCCTTGCACGATGCAGCTTCCGGATCCCCACCGTGGATACCATTTTATAAAAGAGATTTTCTACCGACCGTCGAGTCATGAATACGCTGATATGCTGAAGCAAATTGTTAAGTTGAATTTGGAGAATTTTTAAGTATGGATCAAGTGCAAGTGATCGATGAACGTCGCGACTTGATCGTACCTGGCGATGCAGAAGCTACTATCACATTTTGTGTGAAGCAGTTTGTGATGCTTGCCCATGATGCGATCAAATCTCAAGGGTTTTTTAATGTCGCCTTATCGGGAGGCAGCACGCCGAAAGCAATCTTCCAAAAACTGGCATCCGCTGAGTACGCAAGCCAAGTGGATTGGAAAAAAGTGCTTCTTTTTTGGGGAGATGAGCGTTCTGTGCCGCCTGAAAGTGAAGACAGCAATTTTCACATGGCGATGACAGCGGGTTTTGAAAAACTTCCAGTGTTACCTGAAAATATTTTCCGTATGAAAGCGGAGAGTCATATCGAAGAGCATGCTAAAGAGTATGACAAGATCGTGAGAGAGAAGCTGTTTGATGGAAAATTTGATCTCATCATGCTTGGCATGGGTGAGGATGGACACACGGCCTCTCTTTTCCCGGGAACAAAAGGCTTGCATATTGAGAAAGGCATCTGGGTGATTGCCAACGAAGTGCCTCAAAAGAGCACATGGAGAATGTCTTTGACTTACGAGTGCATCAATCACGCGCGTTGTATCGCGATTTATGTGATAGGTAAAAGCAAAGCGGACATGGTGAAAGACGTACTGACAGGGGCATATGACCCGGAGCGGCTGCCTATTCAGAAGATAGGTGTGCAAGGACATAAAGCGCTCTGGATACTGGACGCGGATGCAGCGAAAGAACTCAAGAAGAAGCAATGAGAGACAAAAGAACTAGGATACGAGGGATTTTTAAATGAAGCTCAACACTCTTGTCCTAGGAATTGAAAGCACTTGCGATGAGACCGCTTGCGCCATCGTACGCAACGGTACCGATATCCTTGCCAACGTCATTTCCTCACAAATTGATCTCCATAAAGAATATGGGGGCGTCGTTCCTGAGCTTGCTTGCCGCCGGCACGTCGACATCCTCATTCCCGTCATCCAAGAAGCTCTAGAAACAGCCGATGTCACTTTAGAGGACATCGATATTATCGCTGTGGCACATGGACCTGGATTGATCGGCGCGCTCCTTATTGGCTTGACAGCTGCGAAAACCTTGTCGATCGCTTTAGATAAACCTTTTATCGGCATCAATCACATTGAAGCGCATCTCTACGCAGCGGTCATGTCGCAACCAGAAGCGATCTCCTTCCCTGCAGTTGGCGTTGTCGTTTCAGGCGGCCATACGGCTCTTGTGTTGATCAAGAATATTGGCGAATATCAGCTGATTGGGCAAACAATTGATGATGCGATCGGTGAAGCCTTCGACAAAGTGGCTAAAATTCTCGATCTGCCTTACCCAGGTGGTCCACAAATTGAAGCGTTGGCAAAAACAGGTAACAAATCACGGTTTTCCTTTAAGCCAGGCGTTGTCAAAACTAACCCCTATGACTTTTCCTTTAGTGGACTGAAGACTGCGGTCCTATATGCTGTAAAAGGACAAAGAGGAGAACAGGCATCCATTTTAGAGAGTGATCCTGCCATCATTCACGATGTTGCGGCTTCCTTCCAGCATGCAGCTCTTAGTGATGTTGTCAAAAAAGCGTTGCTCGCAGCAAAAGAGTATCACTGCAATACGTTGATTTTCGGCGGCGGAGTCACCAATAATCAGCGGCTAAGAGAGATGTTCGATGAAGTAAATCCCGACTTAAATTACGTTTGGCCGTTACTTGGTCTTTCGCTAGATAATGCCGCCATGATTGCAGGCCTTGGATATCACCATTATTTACGCAGGGAAGTAGGTGATTCTTTGGATCTAGAAGCAAGGACATCTATTTCTTGGTAAAAACCATTCCTCACAATAATCAGAACAAAGAACCTTAAAGACGAAAAGAACCTAAACGACAAAAGACTTAAAGAACAATCTATTTAAGCTTATTCTTTAAATCCTTGTCCTTTAGGTTCTTTTCGTCCTAAGGTCATTGTTCTTTACTAAGCGGGTTGCTTAACCGAAAAAGCACTTCTAAAATAGAGTATCGCTCCATTAATCAACGCTGATCCAATCGCCACATCCACACCACCACGAACGTCCTGCGGGACACCCATGTACTTAATCGACATGCCCAATGCCACCATGGCTGCTAACAAAATGTAATATTTGGCACTGTAAATGTTGGCAAGACTTGTTGGATTTGGAAAACTGCGAATACGCTGAATGCCTTTAATAGCAGATTTACCTAAAACAAATTTCCCTTTAAAATAACCCACAATCAGTGCAAGAGCAACAATCAGCAGAGCTGCTTGCTCAAGACCACCCATGTATGGAGCTATTGTATCCATCACTGGATAACTATGCCCTTCAAAAAAGCGCTCATTTTTTGATCCTTTGACCAATAAATCCAAACCAATCGTTAAAAGCATCGTGCCGACGGCAAACCACACTAATCCCGAAATGATGATTAAAGCCTTGTGTCCTAGTTTTATCATGAAATCTCCTCTTATTGAATCACGTTCTATATAGACAAAAATTTATGTTTCAATTATAAGCTTTGTGAAATAGATGTAAACAATTTTTTGCAACACCGAGGTTAACTTAAAAATATGAATATCTCCCTTTCTTTTATCCGCTATTTCTTTATCTTAATGTGTATTTTATTCCTCACCACCTATACTACAACGACTTCTCCTAATGGCTTCAATGCCTACAATGTGATTGGGGGTATCCTTGCGGGCTGTGCTTTTGGTTTTGTTCTTATTTGCACCGACTATTTTCTCAAACGTTTCAATCTTCGCTCCTTTAACGTTGCGATGTTAGGGTTGTTTTTTGGTTATCTTATGGGTGAAGCCCTAATCTTAATTTTTAACACCGTTCTCAATGTGAGCACTCTTCCAATCAGTCATGAAACAGCAACTCTTTTGCGTATTGGTGTTTTTCTCTTTGCAGCCTATACTGGAATGGTCATGACAGCGCGTGCCTCCGAAGAGCTTTATATCAGCATCCCTTTCATCAAATTCAAACCCACAAGCCACAAGAAAAGAGATATTCTGATTGATTCTTCTACGCTTGCAGATTCACGTATCATCGACTTAGCCTCGTCAGGCTTATTAGATCATCATCTCATTATTCCCCGCTTTTTTTTAAAAGAACTGTATCACATGCTAGAAGTTGGCGATGAAAGCGAAAAGTCGAAAGCAAGAAAAAGTCTAGATGTCTTTAAAAAACTAGAAAATATCCAAACACTAGACCTTCGCTATGCTGACACCGACTTTCCTGAAGTCAAAGACTCGATGTCAAAACTGGTGCGATTGGCAAGGCTTTTGGATGCCAATATTATTACTGCGGATATGAGCAGAGTTCAACAATCTTCCATCGAAAGTATCCGTATCATTAACATCAACATGCTAGCAAATGCCCTCAAACCTATCTCACAAGCAGGCGAACATATCAACATCAAGATCCAACGCTATGGCAAAGAGCCGAGACAAGGGGTAGGTTATCTAGAGGATGGCACGATGGTTGTTGTGAATGGCGGCGCAGAACATATTGGGGAGACGATCAAAGCGCAAGTGCTTTCAGTCAAACACACCTCTTCCGGTCGTATGATTTTCTGTAATGCGACAGATGAGACTCTTCTTTCTGAAATGGAATCAGCGGAAACGGTGGCTAGCCTCGATAACGCCCATAAAACATACTTTGCGGTTTGATGATTAAAGGAATTGGTAACGACATTATTGAAGTGGCGCGCCTCCAAGCAGCGATCAAGCGGCAAGGGCAGCGCTTTCTAGATGAAGTGTTCACTTCTGTCGAGCAGGATTACTGCTTGAAGCACACCCAATCTGAAAGACATTTTGCCGGACGTTTTGCTGCAAAAGAAGCGATTTTGAAAGCTTTTGGCACGGGATTACGGCAAGGGATTTCGTGGCTGGACATCGAAATCACGAATGATGAGCGCGGGAAGCCTTGCGTCAAACTTTCTGAAAAGCTGGAGGCGAAATTCCACTCCCCTCAGCTGATGATTAGCATTAGCCACTGCAAGGAATATGCGACAGCTTTTGCAGTTTTCTTATAAGTGGTCTTTTATCAGCACAATGTTGCAACTGAGCGCACCGCTGCTGCAGCCGATTGAAGCTAACGATCGCGGTAGCGCTCGCACTCCGATTAGCCCAGGTTCGGCGCATACTATATGCTTCAATAAGCTCACAGACCGGACGAGGTTTTTGGAGCCCCCAAGTGGCCTCGTTTCTCATGTCAGAAAGTAACGTTTTAAAAATTTGTGAAAATTTGTAGCATAGACTTTAGTCTGTGGTTGTTGAGCCGGTTTCAACCGGCGGCTTGATGGGTGCTTAAACCCAAAGTTTTCTATTTCCAGCGCGAAGCCTCCAGTTGAAACCGGCTCAACAAACACAGACTAAAGTCTGTGCTACAAATTTTTCACATTCGGCTAATGTCTAGTTACCCAGGATTGCGACAATTTTTTTTTGCCGCTTTCTGCCTACAGTTTTAAGTGCTAGCAGTGTATTAGCAGTGTACTAGCACTCTTTGCGTCAGGTTGGACAAAAATGGAATTCACCTTTAATTTTTTACATTAAACGTTATTAGCACTTAAAACTGTGGGTGGAAAGCGTCAAAAAAAATTGCCGCACTCCAAAGACTTCGTCCGGTCTGTGGGCTAGTGAGGCATATAGTGGAATAGCATACCCTGGGCTAATCAGAGCATGATCGCTACCGCGATCGCTAAAAAACGCTTAGCTTAATGCATATGGACAGTAACAGCGCTTTAAGTTAAAGCAATTAGCGTCTTCATTTTTGCCTTAAAGCCTCTTTAATTAAAGCGACGATCTCCTTAGAGCCTGATTTCTCAGCAGCCTCCAGCGTCGTAGATTCTGTGCCATCCCAATCTGCTTTTTTCAAACCGACATTTGCGCCATAATCAAGAAGGAGTTTAACAAGCGCACTGTTTTTGTTTTCAATAGCGTTAAACAAAAACAATCCGTACCGCGATTTTTGATTAGGACTCGCATTTTTACCAAGCAGGAATTCGATAAGTGGCAAATCCCCGTTTATTGTAGCCTGTACAAACATGCTTTGGATGATCTGCTTCCTTTCAAAAACGTCATCGATGCGATCAATAAGAAAGTTCAACAATTTTAGATCTTGTATTTCTTCATCTAGATCGAGTACTTGTTTAGCTTCGATCTTAATTCCCAGCTTCTCAAGCTCTTCAAAATACACTTGTTTTCCTATTTTTGCTGCTTCTGTTTGAATGGCCACTCTATTCTCGTCTAAAAATGCTTTAAATCGAGTGAGTTTTTGGAAGTTAATAAAATCACCTTGACCGACCATTTTTTTCCAAAATTCCGCCTTTTTTTCCGGATCCATTGCGGGCACATCTGTCTCTCTTAATAATAAATCAAACATCGGTGTGCCACCGGCAAGATATCCGTTGACCAAGAGTCCTTTTTCATCAACAAACTCTCCCTGAGGAATCGTAAACCCTCTTTCATTTAATAGCTTAATAAGGGCAACATTACCCGAAGCGATGGCCCCGCTAAAGGCGTTTTCGATAGCCGTTTTCTCATTTTCGATGACAGCGCCCTTATCGAAAAATAACGTGACAAGCTCAAGATCACCGCTACATAGCGCGGGTATGAGGGGCGGGAGTTCACCTAATCCTTTTTGTTTGATATCAGCCCCTGCTTCTAAAAGTTCTAAAACGATTTCTTTTCCATTTTCAGTTGTCGTCAAGCGAGCAGCGGCCTCTATAGCAGTTATCCTATTATCAGGATTGTCTGGATTGGCATTTGCCCCTTTTCCGAGGCTCCACTGAATCAGATCGAAATTCCCGCCATAGACTATGTAAGCGAAGGGAGTAGTAAAAGATCCTTTTTGATTGGGAGCGTTTTGATTGGCTCCCCAGTCCACTAATCTCTTGTAAACTCTGCCTTCAGGATCCTCTTCCCTCTGCGCCATTCCAGCCACATGTAGAGAACTGTATTTTCCAAGAGCCACAGGATCCAATTTGGCTCCGTGATCGATGCACCAGTTCACAAGATTCAGATCTCCTGACTCTGCAGCTAAAACAAAGGGTGTTGCATAATCTCCACTTTGTTCTAAGCCATTTTGATCAGCCCCATGTTCCACTAAACTCTTGTAAATTTCCCACTTATTATCGTCTTGATTTTTTGCAGCAAGAAACAAAAGACTGGATTTTCCGGGCGTCACAAGATCCACTTTGGCATTATCTAGACACCAATTAATCAAAGCTAAATTTCCGCTTTTTACAATGTGCGTAAAAGATGTCGTACTCTTAATTATGTTATTTAGATCAGCTCCTTGAAGAACAAGCCATTTAATGGTGGCTATTCTCCCCTCCGTTGGATTCCAAAGAGTGCTTACAAGGGTATTTAAAGAAGACTTCATTTTTTCTTTATCTAATCGAAGGTCTGGTTCCTTTTCGAAAACAAATTGTAAGAGTTCAATGCTTCCCATTGCGACAACTGCATCTAGATAGGAACTAGGATCGCTACTAAGTTCGAGTAAACGTTTGAGAGTGGGTACGTCGGAAGTATGCATGACTGCTTCAAACAGCCTCGGAGTAAGTTTAAATCCTTTAGCCATTATCGCGGTCAAAAGTCCTTGATACTTTTCAGCGTCTTGCGTAGCCAAGACGCAAGCTTTTCTAAAGATAGTAGCAGATTGAGCTCTAAAAACCCCTGTGTTTATCAGTTCTATGAAGCCTTCAGGATGAGAAGCAGCACATATATCAAAGGCAGTTTCTGCTAAGGTGTTATCTTCTTGTTCCTTCTCTTTTTCTAAAAGAAGGCGGATAGTGGATACGCCATCCTCTTTATTCATACGCTTCAAGCCCTTTTGAAGCCACTCCAGGGTTGGATAGGATAGCGTCTCTGCGAGTTTTGCACCCCTGTTATAAAGCTCCTCGATATAGCGAGGATTTGCAATGCGAATAGCGACCATAAGGGGGGTGACTCCATCGTTATCCGCAATATTCGGATCGCAATGCGGATTATCCAAAAGTATCTTGACGATTCCAGGAGGGCTCCTTAGCATAGCCTCGTGAATCAAAGGAAGACCTCTACTGGCTGCCTGAACAGGATTTGCTCTATAAGCTAATAGTATTTCGACCTGTTTTAGATTGTTACTCTTAATGGCATGAAATAAAGGAGGGGGATCTCCCAGATTAGGGTCAACACCAAGTTTGAGAAACTCCTCAACATGTTCCGGAGCGTATCGGCAAGCTAGAGTTAAAACGGTTTCCCCATCATTACCTTTTATCGCGATGTCTGCGCCTTTGTCTTTCAATGCTTTGAAAAGAGGTAAGTTGTCATAAGCATAAATGATAGCAGTATTGCCATCTTTATTTTTTAATTCGAGGTCGATTCCTTCAGTTCCTATTAAGCGCTTGACTAGTTGTGCGTTATCTTTAGCTACAGCTAAAAGTAGCAGAGAATTGCCTTTATTCGGATAACATGAATTGGGATTCACACCTTTGTCCAAAAGATAATTGACGAATCGCTCTTGCCTTCAGATACACAGTGTAACACTAAGGGAACTCCTGAAATGTCTGCACAATTAGGCGAAAGATCGGCTTCTTCAATCAGAAATTGGAGAAGGTTTGTTCGGTGATATTTCAGTAAATGAAAGGCGAGGAATTCTTTATCTTCCGTCGAAAACTTTTTTTCCTCAAGAAGTCTCTTGAGTTCATTTTTTGATAGTGTTGGTATTGATTTTAAGAAAGATTCCATGGAATCTTTTGGATTTCCCCAAAAAGAATCGTTGCAAAGGGCATTTTCAAACTGTTTTTTATCCTGCTGTCCGCCGGTATGGGATCGTACAGCTACGGACTTAGGCTCAGAGTTTTTTAATAATTCTTTCAAAAGAAGAGTGTATTGAATTTCTGTGATGGGGCGTGGATCATCAGTTGTATTCCAATAAAAATATTGTCCATTTTCGTAATAGAGGCATGAAGCTCCTTTAGCATTGATGGATAGAGCCACTTTCTCCCATAACTGATCTCCGAAAGAAAGCTTATTCGTGACAACTACTTTCGACACCGCGAGTTTCGCTTCCTTATAAAAATCGTGGTTTTTTTTTACGAATTCTTGCGCTGTGGACTCACCGAGTGTTATTTTCTCAATGAAATGATGCGCTTTGCCAGGTATCATAAAGAGAAAAATAGGGTCTTTCTCGTGATAAACAAGGGAACAATCGACGACAATTGGATGGAGCTCAAGAAAGTCACGGTTTGTCACTTTTATCTCTTTCGCAGGAACAGTCGGTATGAAGCGTCCGCCTTGGAGAAGGCGATGGCCGGCGACTTTATTGTAAGTTAAAGAAAAGCTTTTTCCCCCTTCGCCAACAGGACGAAAGCCGCTTGGACTATCGCGAGAAGAGGGAAAATAGACTTGAGCAAGATTTTGTGGAGTTTTAGTTGCCGATTCTCCCTCTTCTGCTTTTTCTAAGGTTTTGCGAAACGTTGAAATGGTTACCCCGTCATCTGAGCTAATAAAAGCTTCTAGTTCTTGGAAATAAAGACCAATATCCTTTTCAGCATATTGTTTCGATAGACTTGTAAAGTCACCACTTGATCGAACGATAACTGGATATTTAGTAGTGAATTTTGCTATTTTATTTTCTTCGTTACCAACGGGTTGATCTGTATCTTCACTATTAGGTAGATGCAACAACGTGCTCTCTCCGCCAGCATAGCATGAGGCAATTGTTAATCCGTTGCATTGTTGACTTGAAAGTAGACCAAGAAATTTATTGTAGTTTTCTGTGGTGAGTCCAGCGGGGGCGCCAATCCTTCCATGACCTGCAATGTAAATAAGCTTCGATTTTTTAGGCTCTTCACTAAATAAATCAATAAATCCCTCGATTTCAGCTTTTTTTTCTGGGGGAGAAAATACCTGGTTGACGCTGATTTTCTTTGTCGATTCATCTGTTTTGAAATCAAAACTCGCCAATATTTCAGTTTTATCAGTTCCTTGAATCGCGGATATTGGAATAAAGATTAAAAATTCTCCGCGCTGGAAAATTTCCCACTCATCAGAATTTTCAAGCAGCAGTTCTTCGCTTTTATCTGAAGCGAGGGGCCTCACCTCATTTTCCTTAAGCTGAGTGCAGTTAAATTGAGATCTTGTCGTGACAAAAGGGGCCTTAAATTCCAGCGCATTATTAAGGCAGCTGCTGATAGCACCATTTTGATCTTCTGCGTCGATATCGCAGAAAAATGCTAATTTGACATCGGTTTTTATTGGTTTAACCTTTCGCTCCTCGATCTCTATCAGTTTTCCCTCGATAAGTAAATCGATAGCTTTTGCCGCAGGATCCAATAATGGCTCTAATTTGGTATGAAGGTCTCTTAGAATTTCCACAGCTTTTGCCTTCAGCGTTTCAGGTGGGTTTGTACCGTCTTTATATGCTGACAGCTGATCTAATGCTGATTTAAGAATAGGTTCAAGTGTTTCTTGTGAAACTAGGCTTTTTTTTGAAAGATCTTGTCGAGCAGAACGGACTAAATCATAGAATGGCTTAATTTCTTTTGGCAATTCGTTCATATAATAACACCTATCTTCCGTGTTAATACGATTTTATTATAAAACAAACTAAATATTATTTAAAACTACAAAATTTATAAATTGATTGAATTAAAAAAATACACTATAATGGGGTAACACAAATACATTGTTCATTTCCACAAAAAACGGAGCTATATGAACACTATTCCTCCTTTGCAGCACACAGCACCCTCTACTATCAAAGTCAGCATAGAGAATAACGGCATCATTAAATTATCCAATGGTACAGAATTCAGTGTAGAATCTTTGGTCTTCGGCACAGACCAACTAAAAGAAGGAAGCTTTGATAAGATTAAACACGATTTACTTCAAAAAACTGCAGCCAGCGTTGCAAAAGTCATTAAAAGAGTCCTGAAAGATGATCCCGACTTCTTCTCTCTTGGAAAAAATATTACCTTAGATTTTAAAGCCGACCAAATCTCGATTTCTAATGGTATAAACACAAAAGAGATGGCCATAAGTCCGTCGCTGAAACGTACTCTTGCCAGCATGGATGCGCAAGCCGCTAAGCAATTTAAAATTTCCGGAGATCTATCCCCGGAAAAGGTTACCTCCGTTAACTTGATTGCTAGAACACTACCCTCGTCGGAAGTCCAGCTAGAAGAAGTGACAAATGCAGGAAATACACCTGCGCCAAAAAAAGCCCAATCCACTGCCCTAACACTTTTCAAAAAAATTGCTTGTGTTTTAGGAATGATTGCTTCTATCCCATTAGGGATTGCAGCACTTCCTGTCTGCCTAGCGATTCTTTGCATCACCATGCCACTCGCTTTTCTTTTGGGCGTGGTAGGGAGCACCGTCAGTTTAGGCTTCTATATTCACGCCTCCAACAAGAACTCTAGTGAGGAGGAATTGGCAAAAATTTGGCCAACAGCAAAAGCAATCACGATGCATATTGCAGAAGGTCTGGGCACAGTGTCAGGGCTTCCCCTAGCCGGAGCTCTCGCGTTATGGGATGTTTGTAAAAAAGGCTTCAACGGCGAAAAAGAATTTGAACAAAGTCCGGCAACATGGGTTACGTTGGAGGGAACGACATGAACTACAAGGATAAAAACGGTGCCACTAGCACATGCAAACTATTTAATGAAGAACTGAGCCATGACATTGACGACTTTTTCGAGAAAAAAGATTTCACTCCAATGGTTGTCGGGTTAAAAGGTGGTGATCGCCTCAAAACCGATTTTAAACAAAGCTTGAAGCAGCAACTTAATCCAATAAAATCAGTCCAAAGTCTTGAAAACGCCTTGTTGCTCATACGTAAAGAGATTCATTCCGTCACCACAGCATTAGAAACAAAGCGGATCCTCGAAGAATTAGATCAAAGCAATGAGCATTTTATCCAGAAAATTCAAGAAATGATCGATAATCCTTTAGATGAGGATGCTTTACAGTCAAACAGTTTTCAAACAGCCTTCGGTCTATCGAATAAAGGTATCCAGGCTTTTTATCGCTTAGGCAGTCAATACTATCAAGATGGTCGGGCTGAAGAGGCTTTTGATCTCTTTAGTTTGCTTTTGATTATAGCCCCTCGTGTTTCCTCGCATTGGATTGCTTATGCCCTTGCTTTAGAAGCTCGGGGACTTAAAGATGAAAATATGCAGCTTTTCTATGAAATGGCTGTTGCTTTGAACGAAGAAAGTGTGATGGCACGTTATCATTTGATTAGAATTTTGATGGAGAAAAATGACAGGAATAGAGCGTTGGCAGAAATCGCCGTCGTTCGGGAATTATTGGCGAACGATCAAAAGTTGTTTGATCAATGGAATGATGCCGTAGATGGGCTTGGCTGATAAAAGGACAAAGGACCTTAAGACGAAAAGGACCTAAACGACAAAGGAGTTAAAGGACAACTTAAAACGCGGTTTTAACGTTTTAAGCTGCCCTTTAAATCCTTTGTCGTTTAGGTCCTCTTCGTCTTAAGGTCCTTTGTCTTTAAACTAGTTTTGCGAACCTGGCACCATCACCGGTGTCATCTGAACTTTCAGGGCAGGTTCTTTCTGCACATCCGAAGATTTCACCCTCTGAACATTCTTGTTTTCTTCTGCTTGATCGTCATCATCATCATCATCATCATCATCTTCACCATCATCATCTTCGTCAGATGCTTTCTTTAGACAAACTGCAAAGCTTTTCGCTTTCCTTTGCTGCACATCATCTAACATTGCCTGGATTTTATCTTTATCCGTGATGCCGTTTGCACTTAAAACACCTGAAAACACTTCGAAAAGGGTTTCTTTAAATATTTTTACTGCTTCCATACGGTGATTAGGATCTTTTAATGGATTTGGATTCATCGCAGCAGCTTTCGTTTCTACTGTTTTCAAAATGCCTTTATCTTTTTCATTCAAATCTTTAACAATCGCATCCCACTTATCTTGCGGAACACCAAATTTAGCAAGCGTTTCTTTAACAAACATCTCTGGAAAGTAGGCGAGCAAAGCTTCTCTTGAGCACTCATCAGCGGCAGGCCTTTTAGTAGTTCCTGAAGCCATCCCGGGTTTAACATCTTCGGCAAAAGAACTCGATGCAAACAAGCACAAAGTTGTTCCGACTAGGGCTTTAAATATCTTTCTTGAAACATTAATTTTTTTCATAAAATCCCCTTAAGTTTTTCGATTAAATATCAACTTACAGGATCAAATTTTTTTTTGCTATCCTAAATTTAAAAGGACTTGTTTTGGGAGCTGGAACACAACGTCTTCAGTCGTATAAACAACATCTTCAACAGCGTTTACACCAAGGATAATCAGGCGTTCAATGCATTTCTGGACAATGCTTTCCGGTGTGGAGGCGCCAGCAGTCAGCCCAATGATGGAAACGCCTTCGAGCCATTTGGGGTCAATTTCATTTTCAGTATTGATTAAATAGGAAGGAACTCCCCGACGTGTTGCCACTTCGGTAAGTCGATTAGAATTAGAACTTTGTGGATCCCCTACAACGAGAACAAGGTCTGTTTCATCCGTAATTTCGCGCAGAGCCAACTGTCTATTTGTTGTCGCGTAGCAGATCGATGAGCTTGGTAAAGTGATAATCGTCGGATATTTCAGCAGCAAAGCATCTGTAATCTCTTTTACGTCGTCGATACTCAATGTTGTTTGCGTAATATAAAACAACTTTTCATCTAAGGGATAATTGAGGAGAGCGACATCGTCTACAGATTCTACAATAGTTGTCACATCAGGAGCCTCCCCGGCTGTTCCAATAATTTCTACGTGATTTTTATGACCAATCAGGACGATTTTGCAGCCTTGGGCAGCAAAGCGTTTAACAGCGGAGTGAACACGTGTGACGAGCCCGCAAGTGGCGTCAATTTCGATAAGCTGGCGTGCTTTTGCTTCTTCTCGGACGGCAGGTGAAACACCGTGGGCAGAGTAAATAAGTCTAGCGCCCATAGGAACTTCAGCAACTTCCTCGATAAAAATAGCACCTTTTGCTTTTAGGCCGTCCACCACATATCTGTTATGAACAATCTCGTGCTTCACATAAATCGGGGCTCCCCATAAGGTGAGTGCTTTTTCAACAGTCTCGATGGCACGCTCTACGCCTGCACAAAATCCACGTGGTTTAGAGAGTAATAGCTTCATAGGATTCCTTTATAATTAAAGGTGAGAGTGTAGCAGCTAAAGCAAAAAAACACAAGGGCGCTGAGAGAAGAGAAGCAAAAAAACAGGAGATGAAGGATCGGGCAGGATACGCAGGATAAGTTGTTACGCTCTTGTGTTTTTTGCCCTCTACTATCTACTCAACGTCTGCAGCGCAGCGAAATCCATAAGTTCCATTCACTGTCCCAGGATTATTACGGTGACGTCTCGAACAACGTAAATCTTCTTTTAAACTCTTCCAACAGCCGCCGCGCAGCACACGATAAACACCTTGAAGTGGACCCTGTGGATTCTCGGGTTCCTGAATCGACACTTCATAGTAATTATACCCATACCAGTCATAGCACCATTCATAAACATTCCCGGCAAGATCATACAATCCGTAGCCACACGGAGCATAACTCATGACAGCCGTAGTATCTGCACTAAAGAAGTTTGCTTGCGTTTTTTCTATATCTTCTCCCGTCGGGAAAAGAAAGCCTTCAGAATCCCCGTAAGAGGCAATTTCCCATTCCGCTTCCGTTGGGAGACGCTTCCCAACCCATTTCGCATAGGCCATCGCTCCGTACCACGTGACACCCACAACAGGATGCTTCGCATAACCCGATTCAATACTCACCTTGCCTGCACTGCGTTTAACGCGGGAATCGCGAAGACGAATAATATCCTGGTGGTTATTATCTTTTTCTCCACCCATCACTTCTAGAAAACGCACAAACTGTTCATTTGTGATCGGATGGATATCGATAGCAAAACTAGATAAAGAGACTTGATGGCGCGGTGTTTCATCGCGATTTCCATCTTTGCTGCCGCGATAGAACATACCACCTGGCACCACCACCATTTCTGTTTCTAAAGGCTGAATATTTTTCACTTCTTTCATTTCAGGAACGTAATGTTTCACTGTCGTATCGATTTGAAACACAGAGGCTGGATCAGGATCCGCGACTGGTCTTTCAATTTGCGTCATATGGATCACAGGACGTAACGACTGATGTTCTTTGGCGTCTAAAGATGTTGTGGAGGGCTTTTGTTCATAAACTGACATCTGGGCCGTGGCAGGTGCTTTTTCAAGCACAGGCGTTTCGATTTCTTTAAACGCTTTCGCTGGCTGCCGAACTTCTTCCAATAAAGGCATTAATAGTTCTGGGCGTCTTGTCGGATCACTTTGCAAGCAAGCCGTGATCAGTTTATCCCACCCTTTATGCCCTTCAGAGAAACGGCTGGAAGGCATTTCAAAAACCCCTTCTGGAAACTCATTCATCAGCAGGAAATAGGCTAGGATACCGAACGCGTACACGTCAGCCTTGCTATCGACCAGTTTAAGATGCTCACTTTTCTTTTGTTCCGGAGCCAAAAAGGCAAAGTTTTGTAAAAACGAAGTGTGTAAAGGAACAAGTTTCTGTTGGTCCGCTGGCGGTGACGGGTAGCGTTCGGAGCCTGTTTTCGGGCTTTCAACAGCCGTAATGACGCCAAGTCCTTCCGCTACACTTTTATAGGTTCTAGTTAAAACAGCACTTGGTCCAATGATGCGGGAAAGTCCAAAGTCTGTGATTCCTATCTCTAGGCCCCCAACTTTACTGCTTTTAGAAACCAGGATATTATTAAGTTTTAAGCTGCGGTGGATGATCACTTTGCCCCCGTTTCTTTTGCTGTGGGCATAATCTAGGGCATCTGCAACCTGTTTGAGCAATTGATAAACATGCTCTTCAGCCAAATGATTGCCATTCGCAAGAATATATTGAGCCAGATTGGTTGTTTCTCCAACACCATCGACGACGCAGTCAGTCACAAGAAAGTACTGCCCTTGTGAAAAAGAGATGTTGTGAATTTTAACAATATTGGGATGATCTAAGGTTGCAAGGAGGCTGACATCTTCTTCGAAGCGTTGAATAAAACTGCGATCAGCGCTCAATTCGTCTGGCAACACTTTTAGGATATGCTGCCGTTTAGTGTAGCGATGTTCTGCCAAATAAGCAATCCCTAGAGATCCCTGTCCAATCTGTTTGATAATCATGTAATCACCTAAAACGCGCGATTCCATCATTCGAATTTCCATATTCACACCTAATTTTTTTAATCCAATATCGAGAGGCCATTTTGTCATTATGGGTAATCTTATTCAAGCAAAAAGGATCCCTTTTTATTAAGACGTATTTCGTGCGGTTTAAGAATTTTTTTTCGTGCCCGTGCTCGCCCCCGATTTTGTCCTTTTCCCCCTTATCCTTTATCTTTATCTTTCTTCCCCTTTTCCCCTTTTCCCCTTTGGGCACGGGTAAAGGAAAAGAAGAAAAAAATCGGACACGGGCGTGGGCACGAAAAAAATTTCTTGAAACGCACAGGCACCAAAAAACTTCTTAAAACGTAGGCACCAAAAAACTTCTTAAAACGTAGGCACCAAAAAACTTCTTAAAACGTAGGCACCAAAAAACTTCTTAAAACGTAGGCACCAAGAAACTTCTTAGAATGTCGGGGCCTTTTTCCTTTATTGTTTAACGGGGCTATGTTATTCTTCCGATTTTCCAATGAACAAAGAAGATATATAATATGGATAAACGTACTTTAATTTTTGCTCTTTCCCTCACACTGACCCTCTTTGGCATGAACTTATTTTTTGAATACAGAAATCAAGATAAAGTCAAAGAATGGAATGACAAACAAGAGGCTAAAAAAGCACTAAGAGAGAAAGCTCTCGGGCAACCTGGCACGCCCGCTGTAAAAAGTCCCGACACCATAAAAACTCCTGCACTGACTGCACCACTTACCGGCTCATCATTAGCACCTTCCCAGCCTGAAACATTTTATGTGATCGAAAATAACTACCAGCAACTCGTTTTCTCCAATGTCGGCGGATCTTTAGTGGAAATCAACCTCCCCTTCCGCTCAAAAGAAAACAAACAGAGTGTTGTGCTTGAAACGGAATTTGATCGCGAAATGGTAGCAGACCACCCTAGCAATGCTTACTTCCCAAGTCACGCTTACCAAACTCCAGGCAAAGAAGATGGTAAATTCGACAAGCATGAAAAAGGGAAATTAGGAGGCTACTACCCTCTGATTCGCCGCGATTTAGCTGTATCAGGCAAAACGAAAGGTGTCACAATTCCCCCTCAATTCTATGCGCTCAACGTTGTTTCCGATTACCCTGAAGTGGCTCAATTGGTTTATGAAGTCAAGCACTTCGAAAGCACAAAAATTGTGTTTGAAGCGAACCAGGCCCATCGAAGAATTACCAAAACATTTTCTGTTGAAAGCGAATTAAAAGACGCTCCTTACACCATCAATTTAACGGTTCAAGTAGAAGGTGATGCGCGTGGACTTTCCCTCATCACCGGTGTTCCTGAATTAGAATGGATTTCCGGATCCCAAGCGCCTGCTTTAAAATACCGCATTACACGCAACAAATCGCCTGAAGTCAACATGATTGACTTACCAAAAGACTCAACAGTCTTTGGCTCGATCAACCTTGACTGGATTGGTAATTCGAATGGATTTTTCGGAATCATCTTAGATCCTCTTACCAAAATCGACGCAGGATTTAAAGTCCAATACGTACCAGGAACAACGGTTCCTTCGCGCTTAGTGGAATTAGATCAAGGCCGCGGTCGCTTTAAAGCAGCTGATCTTCCTGGATACATGATGTCACTTCCTCTTTCTTCAAGTGGTGGGGAGATGAACTTCAGAATTTTTGCAGGACCTTTTTCGGCAAACGTTTTGAAAGCTGTTGACAGTTTGTACTCCGATGCTGAAACAGGCTACAATCCTGATTATGTGGCGATCCAAACCTTCCACGGATGGTTTGCGTTTATCTCAGAGCCTTTTGCTAAATTCTTGTTCATTCTAATGAGCCTCTTCCATTCGATTACAAACTCTTGGGCTCTTTCGATTGTCTTACTGACAATTGCTCTTCGTGTGATGTTGTACCCACTAAATGCGTGGTCGACAAAATCCATGTTGAATATGCAGAGAATTGCTCCTGAAGTGGCCGCGATCCAGGAAAAATACAAAAAAGATCCTAAAAAAGCACAGCTAGAGGTGATGAACCTTTACAGAGAACGCGGCGTCAATCCTGTTTCGGGATGCTTGCCAATGATCATTCAGATCCCCTTTTTAATTGGAATGTTTGACCTGTTAAAGTCAACGTTCGCATTGCGCGGAGCCAGCTTTATTCCGGGCTGGATTGATGACTTGTCTGCTCCAGACGTGCTTTTCCGCTGGAAAACGCCGATTTTCTTTATTGGAAATGAGTTCCATCTACTGCCGTTCTTACTTGGCGGTGTGATGTTCATCCAGCAACGTCTTTCGTCAACAGCGCCAACTGATCCTAGTCTGATGACAGATCAGCAGAGACAACAAAAAGCAATGGGATCTGTCATGGCCGTTGTCTTCACCTTTATGTTTTATAACTTTCCGTCGGGCTTAAACATTTACTGGTTGTCCTCAATGCTCTTAGGAATATTACAACAGTGGTGGACATCCAAAAGCATGGATGCAAAAAAAGTGGCAACTGTACCTAAAGTTGTTAAAAAATAAGGTATCAGTGAGGTTTCATGCAAGCTTGGGAAAACTTTCTTAAGAGTCAGGAAAAAGAGTTGGGCGTCGAAACCGTCGCCCTCTGGCTCCGAACGCTTAAGATTGTGGATTACGATGCTTGCAATATCTACCTGGAAGCTGTGGACACCTTTCAAATCCAATGGTTTGAAGAACACGTTCGCCTCAAAGCTAAAAAATTTCTCAAAAATAATAATAGCAAACCTATTCACGTTCATTTCACAGCCAATTCCTCTAAGAACAAAAAGAAAACGGCCTCAAAAGAAAGTGAAGCCGAGAATTCTCCCGAGAAGTTCAAAGTCACCTTTGATCAACTCGACCCCAACTGTACGTTTGAAAAATACGTTTGTGCAGAAGGGAATGATCTGACATACAAACTCTTATGCAAGATTTGTGGATGCGATGAGGAAACAGGCACTGTGATTCCCAATGCTATTCGCGAGGAAGGGTCAAATCCGATTTACGTTTATGGTATCGGAGGCACAGGCAAAACACATTTGCTCCAGTCTGCTGCGAACGCCTTGCGTCAGCAAGGGTTAAACGCGATTTATATTCGCGCAGAAACATTTACCGGCCATGTAGTAGCGGCAATTCGCTCCAGTGAAATGAGCCTTTGCCGTCAAGCCTACCGCAATGTCGACGCCATCATTATCGATGACGTTCACGTTTTTTCTAAAAAAGCAGCTACGCAAGAAGAATTATTCCACACATTTAATACGCTGCATCTCTCCAATAAACTGATTATTCTTGGCTCAAACGTCGCTCCGGCAAATTTGCAACAGATCGAACCCCGCTTGGTGAGCCGTTTTGAGTGGGGTATTGTTTTGCCTTTGACCATTCCAACAGCGGAAGACCTTGGACTCATTTTGCAAGAGAAAGCCCTTTCCTTTAAGGTGGACTTACACAAAAAGGTTATTGATTATTTGGTGCAAACATTCACAAGTAGCAGTAAGGCTCTCATTAAAGCGCTCGAAGCGCTACTCTTGCGGTGCCCTCATGCGAAATCCTTGATCACTGTCCCAATGACCGAGCAGTATTTGACTGACTTGATTGTAGAAGAACAGAAACTCGCACTAAACACGGGCAAAATCCTGCAAACGGTAGTAGACCATTTTGGCATGCGCACAGAGGATATTTTAGGGAAATCTCAGAATCGTGATTGTGTTTTGCCTAGACAAATGGCAATGCACTTCTGCCGCACCCAATTGAATTTGCCTTTTATGAAAGTAGGAGAGTTGTTTTCCAAAGACCATTCAACAGTCATGTCGAGTGTGCGTGGAATACAGAAAAATCTGGATGACGATGATCCTGAAGTGACATTTGCATGGAACTCGATCTTTAGGAATTTGAAGCACTTTTAAGGAGAAGACATGCAATCTGCGGCAATAGGAATTATTTTTAACATGACAAAAGATCAAGTCCTTCTCATTAAAAGGCGAGATGTCCCTGTTTGGGTTTTACCCGGCGGCGGCATCGAATCAGGCGAAAACCCCAGCACGGCTGCTATACGCGAAATTTATGAAGAAACAGGTCTTCATGTCACGGTCAAACGAGAAATCGCCGAGTATACGCCCATTAATCGATTGGCTGCACTCACCTACACGTTCGAATGTGCAGCTGCTTCGGGAACGTTGCAAACGGGAGATGAGACAAAAGAAATTGCATTTTTCTCCTTAAATAACCTCCCCAAAGAATTGTTTGTTATTCACAGAGATTGGCTGAATGATGCTTTGTTAAACGAACAATCGATGATCCGAAAAAATATTGACAATGTCACTTATCGGCGATTATTTCTCTATCTATTGAAGAATCCAGGGCAAGTCATTCGCTTTGCTTTGTCCCGGCTGGGATTTCCGATGAATAAAGAAGAATAAAAATCCCGTGTGAAGCAGACTCTTTTGCGAGAATTGCTTCACATGAGGGAAGAAAGTCATGAGATCAAGGGAATGTTTTTTTAGATAATGTAACAGGAATCCTTAAAAAGTTTTATGTCTTTTTGTCATATGTCCTAAACTCAAAAATCGAGTTAAAAAATGCGTCACAGGTTTTTTTTCGATTCGCTCAACGTTGCCGTCGAGCTCTTCGCCGTCAATAGTTTTAATACATTTTTTTTTATTTCACAAGCGATTAAATTATTAAAAAAATTTGAGTAGGTTGAAGATCTAAAAATTAGGCTTTTATGGTGCGAAAAAAAAGTTAGAAGAGAGGTGGTTTAAAAATGGAAAGCCGCGAGATAATCTTGAGCAAATGAATTAAAAAGGAGTCATCAATGAGCATTAGACCTGATCACTGGATTAAAAAAATGGCCATCGAAAAAGGCCTTATAGAACCCTTCTTGGACAAGCAAGTGCGCCATGCAGAGTGCGGGAGTAAAGTCGTGAGCTTTGGTTTATCGAGCTATGGATACGATATCAGGGTTTCCAATCATTTTAAAGTCTTCACGAACGTTTACAATACCATCGTGGACCCGAAAAACTTCACAGATAACTCCTTTGTCGACATGTACACCGATGCTTGTATCATTCCTCCAAACTCTTTTGCCCTTGCACGCAGTATTGAGTACTTTCGTATTCCACGAAATGTGTTGACGATGTGTATTGGGAAATCAACTTATGCGCGTTGTGGCATTATTGTGAACGTCACGCCATTCGAACCGGAATGGGAAGGCTATGTAACGTTGGAGATTTCGAATACGACCCCCCTGCCGGCTAAAATTTACGCAAATGAAGGGATCGCTCAAGTGTTGTTTTTTGAATCCACAGATCACTGCGATGTTTCTTACGCTGACCGCAATGGCAAATATATGAAGCAGGAGGGCATTGTTGTTCCGCGGATGTAAAGACAAGCACGATAGTTAATCGGCCTAATCGGGCTGGAGTATACTAGCCTAGGCGCCCACGCATCATTAAGACAAGCATGATGGTGAATGTCACTCAGCCCAATCGGGCTGGATTATAACAGCCCAGGGCAACTCCCTAGGTACTAACAAATTATGTGGCAGTCTGAAGAACTGCGGTATTAGATTTTAATCCCGAACGTACCTTTCATTAAATTCCACATTGTTTAGCTTAAGAAATGCGCGATATTCACTTTGAAAGGATACAGCTTCACGGTGCTTTTTCTGATTCGAAATGTATTCTGCAACAACATCCTATTGAGAAGCGCTTACAGAAAAAGCTGAAAATCCTTTTTGCCAAGAAAAGTTACCGTATTTTTCATTTTTGGTTTTAATCCATTTCGAAGAATTTTTTTTGGCAGCTTCCGTTAAATCACTAGTTGAAAGTGTTCGTGGTAAACTAAAGGAGAGATGAACATGATCGGACACTCCACCAATTTTATGTACATAGCTCCCTTGAGCCATAATGGTAGAGACCATATATGAATACAATTCAGGTTCAATTTTTTCATCTGTAAAAGATTGGCGGTTTTTAGCGCTGAAACCACATGTACAAGCACATTGGAAAGTGATTGCGGCATTTGCTAAAACCTATTAATTGATGGTTATTAAAAAATAATGCGAATTCTATAGTGTTTGAAATTTTAATTGTACAAGAATTTTGCGCTACTCAGGCTTGCTTCCGATAGGTTAGAAATTTTGAAGAAAAACCTAATATCGCAGTCCTTCAGACTGCTACATCACCTGTTCACAACTAGGGCGCTGCCCTAGGCTATTATACTCCAACCCGATTGGGCTGAGCGACATCAAGTTTTTCTTAAAAATATTTGCCCCGCCAACCTAATACCGCAGCCCTTCAGACTACCGCATAATTTGTTAGTACCAGGGCGTTGCCCTATGCTGTTATATTCAGCCCGATTGGGCTGAGGCGGCATCCATCGTCAAATTTTTCTTAAGAAATGTTTGGCATAAGTTAGTTGATTTTTCCTGCCCAATCTGCCATAATTCATCTATTATTTTAATACTTCGAGGTTTTAAATGTTGCCAACAGAAGCTCTCTCTGCTCTATACGAATACATCTTAATTATTTCATGTCTGCTCATCGTCGCAGGCAGCATTTTGCTCACTTTCAAAATGAATTTTATTCAGCTACGCCTGATACCCTCTTTATTTGGCATGCTCAAAGCCTCCTATGCTAAAACCGATCGTGATGAAAAAGCCAACACCATTCTCCCTCACAAAGCCCTTTTCACCGCTATGTCCACAACGCTCGGTATCGGAACCATCGTCGCTCCCGTCATCGCCATCCATCTTGGCGGCCCCGGATCCCTCATTGGCTTCCTCCTCACCTCATTTTTTGGCAGCGCTGCTACTTATGCTGAAGTCAATTTATGCATCAAGCATCGCAAAAAAACCGATTCCGGCATCATCATGGGTGGCCCGATGCAGTACATCCAATCCATCATCTCCCCTGCTGCTGCCAAATGGTATGCGCTTTTCTGCTTTTTATTGATGACTGCCTGGTGTGGAGCACAATCCAACCAGCTTGCCGCCATTTTAGACTCACATCTGCTTGGGGACTATCGCATCCCTAAAATCGTGTCTGGAGGCGTTCTTGCGACATTAATCCTGATTATTCTAATGGGCGGTATCAAAAGGATCAGTGCCCTCTCCTCTAAACTTGTGCCTATGATGTTTGTGCTCTACCTAGGATCAAGTCTATGGATCCTAGGACTTAACCTCGATAAAATGGGCGCGATTTTTTCCGAAATTTTCTACTCCGCACTGAATCCTTACCAAATGGCTTCAGGTGTTCTTGTTGGTGGAATATTTAGCTCGCTTCGCTGGGGAGTTTTCAAAGGAATCCACGCTAATGAAGCAGGTATCGGCACACAAACAATTCCTCACTCCATGGCAGAAACAAATAATGCCAGTGAGCAAGCCACTTTGGCAATGCTCTCAACATTCACAGCAGGATTGGTTGCTTTCATTTCAGGATGCGTCGCTTTATTGACAAGAACTTGGGAAGATCCTAGTTTACCACTTGGAATCAACATGGTCGCCGCCTCTTTCCATATCTATTTTCCCACTATTGGAATAGCAATTGTTAGTATGGCTGTGCTTCTCTTTGCTTTCGGGACCATTCTTGGGAACAGCTACAATGGCAGTCAATGCTTCAATTATTTAACGAACAACAAGGGTACGCACTACTACTTCTTTGGAACGGGTATTATTGTGTTTCTTGGGGCTTTAGCTGAAGTGCAAACGTTTTGGGCGTTTACAGATTTGATTTTGGCATTTATGACGTTGATTCATATGAGCACGCTCATGATCAACGCGTTCAAAAAGAAAGAAGTTCTAGTTACAGAAAACTAATCTACTAAATAAAAAAACAAGATAGGCAAGATAGGCAAGATAGGTTTAAACACCTGTCTTTCGAAAGCTTTTGTAGAAGTCTTCGAAAGACAGGTGTTTAAACCTATCTTGCCTATCTTGCCTATCTTGTTTTTTTTATTTAATAGACAAGTTTTTGAACTTATCCTGATTACTCAGCTTTGGCTTTCTCTATGTAAGCAACAACGTCGCCAACAGTTTTTAGCTTCTCAGCTTCTTCTTCCGAAATTTCACAATCGAATTTTTCTTCGAAAGTCATAATTAATTCTGTAAGGTCTAACGAATCCGCGTTAAGATCTTCAACAAATGATTTCGATGTTGTGACATCATCTTTATCCACGCCTAACTGCTCTACAACGATATCAATAACTTCTTTTTCAACTGACATTTAGTTTTCCTTTTTTTGGTTTTTATAATTTTTTTACATTACCATTCCCCCGTCAATGACCAGCACTTGCCCTGTCATATAATCTGCACTTTTACTCGCAGCAAATATCACGGCATTTGCAATGTCATCGGGTGTTCCCATACGTCCTAAAGGGATTCCTGATAATATAGATTTCTTTTGTTCTTCGTTCAACACGTCGGTCATATTCGTTTCAATAAATCCGGGAGCTACACAGTTTACACAGATATTTCGCGGCGCCAGCTCTTTTGCCAAGGCTTTCGTGAATCCAATCATCGCTGCTTTTGAAGCTGCATAATTTACCTGGCCTGCATTTCCGATGAGCCCGATCACTGAGCTAACATTCACGATCTTCCCTTTACGGGCTTTCATCATCGGTCTTACTAATGCATGACAAAAGTTATAGCAAGATTTGACATTTACTGCCATCACGTTATCCCAATCTTCTTCACTCATTTTCATAAGCAACTGATCGCGCGTGATTCCCGCATTATTGATCAAGATGTCGACTTTCCCGAATAGCTTAACGATCTGATCAACCACTTCATGTGTTTGCGCATAATTAGCCACGTCTAAACGATAAAAAACGGCTCTGTCAACTCCGTAGTGCTTCACAATCTCATCGACAACTTGCTGACCGCGTTCTGCATTCGTTCCAATAATAGCAACTTTTGCCCCCTGCTCGGCTAGCCTAAAAGCGATCGTCTTACCGATTCCCGCTGTAGCACCTGTCACAATAGCTGTTTGATCTTGCAATAATTGCTGCATCGTTACTCCAAAATTTTACTAAGAAATTCTAAATCTTCAATTTTTTCAACGCTGATTGTCGGGGCTACCGTTCCAATTCGTTTATTAAATCCAGCAAGGGTTTTGCCGCATCCGATTTCCACAAATAGATCCACTCCGGTATCACACATTTTTCGAACGCCCTGTTCCCACCGCACAGGAGTGGTCACTTGCTTGATCAAATTGCGTTTGATGTCTGAGACCTCTTTCACAAAGTCTCCAGGAACATTCATCACAAACTCAATAGAAGATTCAACAATCGGTGCATGGTTCACATGTTCTGTCAATCGCTCTTCCGCTTGCTTCATCAGTCCACTGTGGAAAGCTCCATGAACAGATAAAGGAAGAACGCGCTTGGCACCTTTTGCTTTAACAGCTTCAGAACCTATTTCAATGCCTTTTTTTGTTCCCGAAATGACCACTTGCCCCGGGCAATTAAAGTTGGCTGCCCATAAATCCTGAGGAAGATTCACTTCCTTCACACAGTTTTCGACAACATCAGCATCAAGTCCTAGGACAACTGCCATTGTCCCCTGAGTGTCTTCGCACGCATCATTCATATATTGCCCGCGGTACTGAACAAGCGGCAACGCGTCGGCAAAACTGAGCCTTCCGGATGCTGTTAAAGCTGTGTATTCGCCTAAACTTAGGCCCGAGCATAGGGCAGGCTGAAATGTCAGATGCATTTTACGGAGGACACGCAAGAGAGCAATAGACATCACAAAAATGCCAGTCTGGCTATTTTTAGTTTCTGTTAAAATTGCTTCAGGGCCATCCAAGATAATTGCTGAAAGATTGCGTCCTAAAATATCATTCGCTTCTTCAAAGGTTTCTCTCGCCTCTGCAAAATGCTCCACAAAGTCTTTACCCATTCCAGGATATTGTGAGCCTTGACCCGGAAATAAAAAAGCGATTTTTTTAAATTGCGTCATTCCGAACATTTCCTTAAAATTGTCGCGCCCCAAGTTAGGCCTCCGCCAAAAGCAAGAAGGAGTAACCGGTCGTCTTCTTTCAAATCCTTTTTACTAACGAGTTCCTCTAGGGCAATCGCCACACTAGAACCTGAGGTGTTTCCATATTTCTGTAAAGTGAGATAAATTTTTTCCATTGGAAAATCAAGATTGCTAGCAATCGCTTCGATGATGCGGATATTCGCCTGGTGAGGAACAAGCCATGCTAAGTCCTCCATTGTCATCGAAGAGCGCGCCAAGCATTCTCTTGCCGCAGCAGCCATTCGTCTAACCGCATGCTTAAAGACTTCTCTGCCGGCCATTTTAATGTAACATAATTTTTGATCAACGACTTCGTGCGAAGCTGGGTGTCTAGAACCACCGCCTGGGATAACCACGAGATCCGCGAGCGAACCATCGCTTCCGAGGTCCACGGTCTCAATTGCGAATCCAGCACCTGCTGCGCTCACCACAGCAGCCGCAGCACCATCACCAAAGATTACGCAGGTGTTTCGATCCGTATAGTCTAAAATAGAGCTCATTTTTTCGCTGGCGATAACAAGGACTTGACAGTAGATTCCCGATTCAATGTAAGCTTTTGCGAGGGATAGCACGTAAATAAAGCCTGTACAGGCGGCTTGGACATCCATGGCCGCAGCCTTAGTAGCCCCGAGTTTGGCTTGGATGATACCCGCTGTGCTTGGAGAGGCGTAGTCTGGGGTCATCGTAGCGACCAGGATCATGTCGATGTCTTTAACAGATACACGCGCTTGAGCAATTGCTTTTTCCGCAGCCTTGAATCCCATATCTGATGTGAATTCATCCGCAGCAGCAATACGCCGTTCTTTAATTCCAGTACGCGAAGTGATCCATTCGTCAGAAGTGTCCACTAACGCTTCTAAATCTTGGTTCGTCAAGATTTTTTCTGGCAAATAAGAACCTAAGCCTGTTATTCTAGCTTTTATTTTGTTCATCATGTTAATTCTGCCTTTTAAGGTGGCATTTTAGCAAACTAGTCATTTAAATCAAAAGGGTTCTTTTACATTGATGCGTTATCCTAATCATTTATTGAAAGTCATTGACGTTTTAAGGCGTCTCCCTGGTGTTGGAAGCAAAAGTGCAGAGCGCTTTGCTTTTCATTTGATCAACTGGAAACCAGAACATCTTCATGAATTGGGAGATGCTCTTAAAGAAATTCCTTTCAAGCTTTCGCAATGTGGTCGCTGTGGATGCCTTAAAGGTGTGGAAGAGTGCTATTTTTGCAGTGCCTCCAGGGCGGATCCTGAATTAATTTGTGTGATTGCCTCTCCAAAAGATGCTTTTGCGATGGAAGAAACGGGCGAATACCGCGGACTTTATCATGTTTTGGGAAATTTGTTGTCACCTTTAGATGGAATTGGCCCGGAAAATCTGAATTTAGGGGCTTTAAAACAGCGCATTATTCAAGGTGGCATTAAGGAAGTAGTGATTGCTTTGGACTCAACATTGGAAGGTGATGCCACATCGCTTTACATCAAACAAGAGTTTGAAGAGCAAGGGCTGGACGTCAGCATTTCGCGTCTTGCTTTTGGCCTACCAATGGGCAGTTCCTTAGATTATGTGGATGGCGGGACATTGGCGCGCGCTTTCATGGGACGCGGACGCTTTTAAGCTTAGGGTATCAAGCCCAGGAAACAAAAAAAGAAACAGGATATGAGGATCGGGCAAGATACGCAGGATGAGCACCAGCCTAAAATAAAAAACAAGATAGGCAAGATACGTAATATAGGTTCAACCACTTACCATTCAAAATTTTTTATAAAAGACTTTGAATGGTAAGTGGTTGAACCTATATTACGTATCTTGCCTATCTTGTTTTTTTATTTTAAGTTGACGCGCATGCTTGCGTACCATATCCTTCCTTCATAGCCTGCTTCTTTTTTCCTGGGCCTACATTCCTCTTCTTGCAATTATTTTC
>Ga0105045_10000268_pt1 | contig 35100 bp, 30 predicted proteins | sample MAT02_FD_78089 | JGI IMG/M metagenome (GOLD analysis project Ga0105045, IMG submission 78089) | Freshwater microbial communities from Lake Fryxell liftoff mats and glacier meltwater in Antarctica - MAT-02 (megahit assembly) | ecosystem: Environmental > Aquatic > Freshwater > Ice > Liftoff...
AACTAAATCGCCTAAAGGCAATTGTACCTACTGGGCAGCCAATTTCCGTACCTTCGCATTCATGCGAAGCCGGTTGGTGGTCAGTCAACTAAATTGCCTTCAGGCAATTGTACCTGCTGGGCGGCCAGTTCCTGTACCTTCGCATTCATGCGAAGCGGCTGGTGGTCGTCGTAACCAACTAAACCGCCTAAAGGCAATTGTACGCTGGGCGGACAGTTGCAGTACCTTCGCATTCATGCGAAGCGGTTGGTGGTCAGTCAACTAAATCGCCTAAAGGCAATTGTACCTACTGAGCGGCTAATACCCGTACCTTCGCATTCATGCGAAGGTACGGGTAGTCAGTCAACTAAATCGCCTAAAGGCAATTGTACCTGCTGGGCGGACAGTTGCAGTACCCTCGCATTCAGGCGAAGCGGTTGGCAATTAGTTAATTAAATCGCCTGAAGGCAATTGTACGATGAGCAGCTAATACCTGTACCTTCGCATTCATGCGAAGCCGGTTGATGGTCAACTAACTAAATCGCCTGAAGGCGATTGTACCTACCGAGCAGCCAATTTCCGTACCTTCGCATTCATGCGAAGCGGTTGGTGGTCAGTCAACTAAATCGCCTAAAGGCAATTGTACCTACTGGGCAGCCAATTTCCGTACCTTCGCATTCATGCGAAGCCGGTTGGTGGTCAACTAACTAAATCGCCTAAAGGCAATTGTACCTGCTGGGCGGCCAATTTCCGTACCTTCGCATTCATGCGAAGCGGCTGGCAATTAGTTAATTAAATCGCCTAAAGGCAATTGTACGCTGGGCGGACAGTTGCAGTACCTTCGCATTCATGCGAAGCCGGTTGATGGTCAGTCGTAACCAACTAAATCGACTTCAAGCAATCCTACGCATCGCCTGAAGGCAATTTACGGTCAGTTCCAGCCGGCAGCGCTAGGAGCCGAACCCAATGGGCCGCCGACCAACTGAAAATTCCTCTTCGGCATTGAACCCCTTGAAATCAGCCGCAGTAATGACCTGCAACGTTTCGTCGGTGCGATGACCTTGCTCAAGGCTGGCCATGCGCAGGTGCTGCTTGCGCACGGCCTGCGAAATCAACTTGCGCACTGAGCGGGCATTGCCAAAATACTTATCACGCCGGTTGTGGAGGTACTGCATGTAATTGCGCAGGTATTCCTCAGCTTCAGCGTCGGGCTTGAGGTTTTCAGTCACCAACATGCTCAAGGCTATCTCGAACAGCTCGGCCGGGGCATAATCTTCAAACAAGAGGGTTTTATCAAACCGGGACTTGAGGCCGGGGTTGGCTTCCACAAAACGATCCATGTTATCCGGGTAGCCGGCAGCAATGACAATGAACTGGCCCCGCCGATCCTCCATTTGCTTGAGGATGGTTTCGATGGCCTCATTGCCAAAATCAGAAGTGAACCCCGGCGAGGACAACGCATAGGCTTCGTCGATGAAGAGCACTCCGCCAATGGCTTTGTCAATTCGTTCCATGGTCTTGATGGCCGTCTGGCCAATGAAGCCCGCCACCAGCGATTGACGGTCGCACTCCACGATGTGGCCCCGTTCCAATATGCCCAATGCTTTGTAAATCTTGGCCAAGATGCGGGCCACGGTGGTCTTGCCAGTGCCGGGGTTGCCTTTGAAAATAGTGTGCAGCGAGAATCGGTTCAGGATGTCGCGCCCGGTCTCGCGGTAAAAGCGCACCAATTTCACCAGTTCGTTGATCTGGCTCTTGACTTCATTGAGGCCAATCATGCTGTTGAGCTCGAGCATGGCTTCTTCCAGCAGGGCTTGATCCTCGGCAATATCGGGCAGGCTTTTTTCCCGCTCTTTGTAAATCCGCTGCACATCGGCCAGTTGGATGGACTTGAGCATTTCGGCAGTCACTTTGGCCACATCGAGATCTTTCATCACCCGGAGGCCCATGTTCATTTTGGCTTCGTCCACCAGCGAATTGACCAACCGGGCATTGCCAAACGTTTGGTCGCGGTCGCGGTAGCTGTCCACCAGTTTTTTGTTCAAAAACTTGCTAGAATCGTGCGAAAACTCGACATCGCGGCGTTTAGCGGCCAGATCGATGAGCAGGGCCAATTCTTGGGGCAGGAAATCGGGAAAATCGAAGTTCATGCCAAAGCGCGACTTGAGGCCCGGATTGGACTCCAAGAAGGTGTCCATTTCTTTGGGATAGCCCGCCGCGATGATGGCAATATCGCCGGGGCCGTCCGACATTTCTTTGACCAGCGTTTCCAGCACTTCGTGGCCGTAATCCTTGGTGTCTTCCTTGCTGCGCACGAGCGCGTAGGCTTCGTCGATGAACAATACGCCCCCTCGGGCCTTTTCAATGGCCTCTTTTACTTTGGGGGCCGTTTGGCCGATGTATTGTCCCACCAGCTCGGCCCGGCCCACCTCGTGGACTTTGCCATTGGAGAGCAGGCCGAGACTTTTGTAGATCCGGCCCAGCATTTTGGCTATCGTGGTCTTGCCAGTGCCGGGATTCCCCCGGAACACCGAGTGGAGGTTGATCCGCTGGCTTTCGTCAAGCCCTTGCTGCTTGCGCAACTGGATGAATTTGAGATAATTGACGTAATCATTGATCCGGCCCTTGAGTTTATCCAGCCCAATGAGGACGTTGAGGTTTGAGAGCAGATCTTCCAACATGGCTTCACCATCGTCGATATTGGCCTGCTGGGGCTGGACCATGTCAGTGCCAGTGAGCAGGGGGCTTTCGCCGCGCATGTAACCTTCACCGGCCACAAAGGGAACCACGGCCAGCAGTTGATCCATAAATATAACCTCGAGGGTATATTTATCGTGGTACCACGATCCCCGGGTGTCGGATCCCCAACCAGTGGTGACGATGACCGTGTCCTCTTCGGGATTTATCCGCCGGAGTTCGGTGGTCACGCCCTTGAGTTGGGCGGCATCGTTGTAAAATTGGAAAAAAAGTTCACAATACCAAGAAGCCGCCTGGGTGTTTTGCAGGGTCAGTTCGGCCCACACATAGCGCGTGTCCTTGGCATCAAATTGTTTGTAATAGGTACGTTCTTCGGGGTTGAGCCCCTTGTTGGGCCCTTCGTAAAGCCGAATGCGCTCAATCTGGAAGTAGGGGTTTTCATCGCCCAGGACGGGCCCGCCACTCTCGATGTAAAATTTCTTTTTGCCGACTGATTCTTCATCAATAAAGGCTTCCCACATATAATCGCCCCGGGTCCAGAAAGCGCCGGGATCTTTGTTGCCCCACCCTTCGCGCACCATGACAATGTTGTCTTCACTGGAAATCTTGTGATTGTCCAATTTGATTTCGCACAGATCTTCGCGCTTGCCCTTATCGAGCAATCGGTAGCATTTTAGCTTGAGATTGACCTCCCATTCCTCTTCGTCGAACAGTTTATTGTAGAACGACAGCTCGCAATAAAGGTAGGTGGTTTCCGAGTTCTCAAAAACACCACGGTACTTCTTCTTCCCATCGGCCAGCCATTCCGTGGAACTATAAACTTTCAAGTCCTTGAACTTGTAGTTCTTTTCTAACTTCTTGCTGCGAAAAATCATGGCTTCCTTTGGTCTAAAAAGGGGCAAAATAGTGGCTAAAATTACTTTAAAAAAATTTCTGACCAATTTTTTGCGGTAAACTTGGTTAAGCGACCAACATGGCCGCTCCAAACACGCCTGCACTGTCGCCCAACTTGGGCCGCAGGAACTTGGTATCCATTCGGTTGTTGAACACATATTTGCGCACTTCGGCCACTCCCTCGGTGTGGAGCAGGTCGATATTGCCCACTCCACCGCCCAAGATGATGGCATCAGGATCCAAAATATTGATAATCACGGCCATTGCCTTGCCAAACATCGCGATCAGGCGTTGGACGGTGGCGGTGGCCTTGCTGTCGCGGCCCTGTGAGTGCCAAGCCACGATCTGGGGCAGGCTTTCGCGCACCCCGGCCAAGGCTTGGTAATAATTTTGGAGTGCCGTGCCCGAGATCACGGTCTCGACGCAACCCACCCGGCCGCAGTAGCAGGGCGTGCCGTCGGGCTCCAGTTGGTTGTGGCCCCACTCCCCGCCGATGCCGTGCCGCCCGCCCAACACAACGGGGCGGCCATCATGACCGCGCACCACCACGCCCCCGCCCACGCCCGTACCCATGATCACCCCAAAAATGCTTTCATATTGGGGCAGTTCGTCGGGCACTATGCCCATCACGGCCTCGGCCAGCGCAAAGCAATTGGCATCATTGGCAATTTTAATCGAAATGCCCATGGCGGTTTCCAAGTCTTGCTGAAGGGGCTGGCCATTCAGGATGGTGGTATTGCTGTTTTTGAGCAAGCCAGAATACGGATCCATTGACCCAGGCGTACCGACGCCCAACTGATGGGGGGACTGCCCCACAGCCTGGGCCAATAAATCCCGGAGTTTCACCATTTGCTCTATCACGTGCTCATAGCCCTTATTGGCCTCGGTGGGCACCCGCTGGCGGCTCAGCACCGTATTATTGACCGGATCCAGCACAACTCCCTCCACTTTGGTCCCACCAAGGTCGAAGCCCCAGACATAGGTTGGTTTGATCATTTCAATGGTAAAAAAGGATAAAACAGGTTGTCCATTAGCATTGGGCTGAACTATTCAGTCTTGCCACTGTAAACATCCGCATTTTTGGGCTGAAGGGCAATTTGTTTGAGACAAAAATATTGGTGGTTGAACTTTCGGCCGGTCGAAGCGGTGAAGCCCCAGATCACTTGAGTCTTGCCCCCGAACACATCGTTGATCAGATCTCGGGTGCCCAAGTGGACCACTTTGCCGTCCAGCAGCACCGTGATGCGTTTTTTGGTGGGTTCCCAGCGAAAAGAAAAGTTGTGCAGGTAGTCGTCCTCCAAATTATAAGCCTCATCTTCGTCGTGCCACGCAACCTCGTGGTAGTTGGTGCCATCTTCCAAATAGGCGACGTGGTCATAGCCGGGGTCGTTTTGGCGGTAGTTTTGATACGTGTCAAATTCAACCGCCACCGATGGCGCGATGAAAGTGCCGCCGCGTGCCCATTTGCTCCAGCGGCCGTAGCCCATGCACTCACCCCAAGTGCCATAGGCCTCGAAGCCACGCGGATCATCGTGCAGGACGAAGGTGATGCCATCGGCTCCCTCTTCCTTGTTGCCAAGGTAAATTTCAAAATCTACCTGAAAAAAGGTTTGTAGGTCGAGGCGGGTTTTGTAATAGGCCAGCCCTTCGCTGTATTCAACGTCGGGAGTGAGCTGGATACAATCGTTGGGCATGGGCTGGGCATCGCCCATCATCACGTATTGCGAGGGCGTTTGCTGGGCCCACGCCAAGTTGTTGAGCGCAAAAGCGAAAAGCAAAAGCAACGTTTTCATTTGGTAGGCGTTTAGCATAATCATGTACATTTGTCGGATAGCTGTTTTGAACCAATGAAATTAAACATTTTCAAACACATAATAGTGTTGATGGGCATATTTTGCGTGGCTTCGCCCAGTTTGGCCCAAAAATACCCCCCACGGATCACCTTGGTGCTAGATCATTACAGCAGCAATCGCATTCGCTTGGCGGTTGGCTCGGAGATTTATTATAAGTTGAGGGGGGACAAAAATTTGTACCACGACTACATCGACGAGTTTTGGGAGGCCGATACTGCCGTTTTACTGGTCCAGTCCAAAGTGCTGGTCAAGCTGTATGAATTTGATGCTTTCTACTTCCGCCGCAACTGGGTACGGGCGGGCTCGACGGGCCTGGGGTTTATCGGGGGTGGATTTGGCTTGGCGGCCATCACTGCGCCCCTGTTCCCCGTGCGCTTCTATGATCCGACCGAATCGGCCATTATCGGCGGTACTAGTCTGGTGCTGTCGCAAGCGGTCAAGTTGTTCCGGTGGAAAAAGTTTAAGATCCGCGAGGGCAAAAGCCGGATCCGGATCGTGAACACCTCGTTTGGGCCGATGGGCTGACCAGTGTGCCCGGCCGCCGCACAATTGCCAAAGCGATCACAAGGCTACAGCTTGAACCCGATCACTAACACACCGCCTGCTTGATCATTTTGGCCCATCCAAGCCTGAAAATCATCGGTCAAGTTTTGACCCTGAACAGGAGTGGATTACAGATGCTGCCCCAAGAGCAACTGCCGGAACGCGCTCGACATCAACTGGCAGTTTTCGGCCCCCCACTGGTCTTGGTAACCATGTAAGCCACCGTTCCCTAATCTTACTACCATGCGAAATCACCAGTTTTCAGTGCTAAAAACTGGCCGATAATCCGCAATTGCAAAATCGGATCCTTGTTCTCTCAAAAATTGGGGTTTGTCGCCTGTCCGACAATAGCTCATTCCGCACTCTTTTAACTTTGAACCATCAAACTTTTATTTAGACATGAAAAAACTTCAATGGTTATTTGCCGCTGGCCTAACAATGGCCCTGAATTATGGCATCTTGGCCCAACTGCCCACCAAGGCCGAGGATGTCAGCCCTTTACTGGTGGGCGAGTCTGTGCCCGAAGTTTCTCTCGCCAGTGTGGCGGGCAACGCGGTCCAGCTCACCCAATTGGTCAGGAAACAACCGACCATCTTGCTGTTTTACCGGGGCGGTTGGTGTCCCTATTGCAACACCCAACTGGCCAGTGTTCAGTTGATTGAGGCCAAATTGAAGGCCGCCGGCTACCAAATCGTGGCCATTAGTCCCGATACTCCCGAGAACCTGCGGGCCTCGGTGGACAAGAACCTACTCAGTTACAGCTTGTTATCGGACAGTCCCATGAAAGCAGCGCAGCTGTTTGGATTAGCCTACCAAGCCCCTGACAATTACAAGGGCATCGTGGCCAAAGCATCAGACAACGTCAATCCGGGATTGCTGCCCGTACCAGCCGTTTATATTGTGGACAAACAGGGCGTAATCCAGTTTAGCTATGTGGCCCCCAATTTCAAGCAGCGGATCAGCGGGGCGGTCTTATTGGCCGTCGCCGAAGCACTGGCCAAAGAGGCTGCGCGCTAACCCAGGCAAATCTGCCCCGAGCACGTACTTGGGGGTAGTTGGCCATAATCACTAGATTGATCAAAAATAGGCATTATGGAAGAAAAAAATGCCTATTGCTCTTGATTGCTAGGCCAATTGCCCCCAAACTTTTTGCTTGCCCAGCCAGTTCCATTCATTGAACTCATAAAGTTGATGGAAAACTATGATGCGTTGGTAGTGGGGAGCGGGATGGGGGCATTGACCACCGCCTGCCTGTTGGCCCGGGACGGCCTCCGGGTGGCGGTGTTGGAACAAAACTGGCTGCCCGGTGGCTGCACCAGTTCTTATTGGCGCAAAGGCTTTGTGTTTGAGAGCGGCGCCACCACCCTCGTCGGACTAGATGATCACATGCCGCTCAAGTACTTGCTCGACCAGATCGGGGTGGCCCTGCCCGCAGTTCCGCTGAGCTTGCCCATGCAAGTCCATTTGGCCGATGGGCAACTGGCCAACCGCTACCAAGACCTTGAGCAGTGGATTGGGGAAGCCGAGCGGGTGTTTGGCCCGAAAAACCAACGAGAATTTTGGCAATTTTGCTACCGGATCAGCCAGTTTGTGTGGGAAACCTCGCTGCGCCAAACTGCCTTCCCGCCCACCCGCTTCTCGGATCTGCTCGTGTGCGCCGCCCGCGCCACGCCACGCCAACTTTATTATGCCCGGTATTCCCTGCTGAGCACTGAATGGTTATTGAAAAAATATAAATTGCTTGACAACCAGCTATTTGTAGATTTTGTCAATGAACAGTTGCTCATCACGGCACAAAACCATTTAAGGGAAGTCAATGTACTGTTTGGGGCTACGGCCCTCTGCTACACCAATTATGGCAACTACTACCTGAACGGCGGGCTGATCAATTTGATCAAGCCACTGGTCGCTTACCTTGAGCAACAGGGCAGTGCGGTTTGGTTGCGCCACCAAGTGGCCCAGATCCGGCCCACGGCCAATGGCTATGAAGCCGTATGTACGCGCAAGGGCAAAGCTGATGCGCTGTTCCGGGGCCGGTTTGTGGTTTCGGGCATTCCGATCAACAACACGCTGCCACTTTTTGGCAATGACGAACGGCTGACGAAAGAGAGCAAAACAAATTTTGGGGCGCGGCTGGCCAGTCGGGTGCTGCCCTCGCCCCAGCTCAACAGTGCTTTCCAGATGGGCATTGGCTTTCGGCAACGGCACCGCCTGCCGAGCATCCACCACCAAATCCACTTGGCCACTCCCCTACCCGAAACCGGATCGGCCAGTATTTTTGTCAGTTTTAGCCACCCCGACGACCCCAGCCGAAGCGACGAACCGGGCCTAGCAGTGGCTTCGGTGAGCACCCACGTTCGCCATCCAGCGGCCAACCTGGTTTTTGACAAGGCCAGAGTGGAAACCGCCATTTTGGCTGAATTGGTGTCACATGGCTTTTTTGAACGGGAAGACGTGGTGTATCAGCATTCTTCTACCCCGGCCGCTTGGGAAAAATGGACCTTGCGCGCCCATGGATTTGTGGGGGGCTATCCACAATACATGGCCATTAAGCCGTGGCAAATGTTGGATGCCCGACTTGATGGCCGGGGCGCCTATCTCTGTGGCGATACTGCCTATCCGGGGCAGGGAATCCCCGGGGCCACGTTGAGCGGGATCATTGCCTACGAAAAATTAAAGCGCGATCATTTTTAGCCAACAGTCGGCCGCCAATAAACAATGGCATTGAAGTCAACGGGGCAAAAACGCCACCAAATTGATCGGTCATCCATTTGGTGGCGTGGTGACAACTTGGGCACTTTTCAACAACAAAGATTTAAAAATTGATAACCATTTACTGTGTCAGACGGGTTTGCCCAGCGTATAAGTGATGGGGCCGAGCAAAGTTTACCATTTCCAGACAATGGGGACGAAGCTATTGCCACATCCACGCAAACAACCATACCTTGCGCTCCTTTTTGGCCTGCAAGCTATGGTTTTATTGGTTTTAGGTTGCCAAACCGATCGGCCTGACCAAAAGGAACTGCTTCCTGCCCGGCCCACTGTTTTTGCTTCGCTAAATGGTGGCCAACTCATCGGCCACCTCGTCCATGGTGCGGTTGTTGTCGGAATTTTCGTCCTTCATGGCTTCCATTTCCTGCTGCACAATGCGCAAGATCCGGGCGATAAAGGCCGTGTGCCAGCGCTGGCGCTCTTCCTCCGACTGGGCATCGGGACGGTAGGCCTCGATGTCAGTCCGGCTCAAGGTGCCCTTGGCATCCAGCAGGCGCTCGATGCTGTCAAGGCGTTCATGGACCACGGCCAGCTCACCGGCCAAGGCAATGGTGATGTTCAGCACCCGTTCTACCGCCGGATCGTCAAAAAAGTAGGGCCGCTTGCCCTTGGCTTTGCTATTGGCCAGTGCGATGTCATTGATTTCCATTGAAAAAATTGCCAAATTAAACTTTTGTTGAGAGATACAGGTGATATTTATTGCTTGGCCCAAAACCACTTTTGGGCCAACTAGCGGCCACTGTCCGGTTACTACGGTTTTGGAACGCTAGTGCGTTTGGCCGATATTGGTGGCCCAACCTTTCGCTGGGCCACCAATATTGAAAACCAAGGCTACGATGAAGCCCTCCCTGACCGAACCGACCAGTCAAGCACAAGGTTGAATTAGGCTTTCCAAGCACCAAACACGTTCCAAACGGCTGCCCGGCCATGATCTTCCGGCTCTGGGGCGCGGGGTTTGGTGTGATCTTCGTTGTCGTTCACAGCCCGGACCCCAATTTGGAAAAACTGATCGGCCGCAAAACCGGCTTTGGTCATCAGTTCGACTGTGTCAATGTCGTGCATTTTTGACCAGAACGGCTCATTGTTGTAGTAAGCATCCCAATCGCGGATAAACTGCTCGTACACATCCATTTCTGGTGTGTACTGGGGCTGTTCAATGTGCATGGTCACCCCGCCAGGCTTCAGCATCCGATAGATTTCGCTCATTATTCCGTGAATAGATTTTCCCGAAGTTTCGTGCAGGAACATGGTCGTCTGGATCCAGTCGAACGATTCGTCGGCAAAACCGGTGAACTGTCCGTCGAGTTGGCGAAATTCTACATTGGTGATCCCAAGCGACTGGGCCCGGGCGTGGCCATAGCGCAACATGGGCGCACCCACGTCCACGGCCACCACGTGCGCATCAGGGTAAGCTTGGGCAATGGGCAACACATTGTGCCCCAGCCCACAGCCAATGTCCAAAATCCGCTTGGGCTCAAACTCGGGGTGGTGTGAGAGCAACCACTGGGCGATGGCCTTGCCGCCGCCGTCATTGAGTTTGCCCAGCGCGCCCCCCGTGGTTACAAACAGGCCCATGTCATAATTGGCCGCCGCCGTCACATCGCCCGCAAACAGTTCGGTGTGGTAGCTGCCGGGCATCAGGTGGTTGTCCACTTTGGCAATGTAGGTGGGGATATTGAACCCCGGCTTGATCACCAGCGAGTCCTTGCCCGCGTTGAGGGTTTCGGCTTTCTGGGCCAGCGAGGCGGCTTGCCGCAGCACCAGCGACCGGCCAGCTTGTTGGCGCATTTCCATCGCCGAGCGACGGAGTGCGCTCCAAGTTTGGTAGTGCGTGTCCTTTTTCATGGCGTTGCGCACTTCGGAGCGCGACTGGAGGTCGCGGCCATGTTCACGGCGGAACCGGGGGCGCACCCGGGTGTCATAGGCGATTTTATTGCCCGGCGAAAGGGCAGTTGCCAAATATTTGTTGAAATTGGCCAGAAAGTTAAAACGGGCGATCTCATCATGGGTGACTTCGGGCGACATCCCGTGCTGGCCGATGCGGTGCCAGGCCGGGGGAACGTTGATGGGGGCTTGGTTCATGGTAGGGTGTAGATTGGTTAATAAAGCCGTTTGGTGGGCAAAATGTTTGGCCCAGCCCTTACATTTCAGCTTGGGTGGACACCCGGCGCTCCTCGATCATGGTCAGTCCCTGAAATTGCCCACTTTGGCTGTGTTGCCAAGTCCGCATCCGGTGGCCATCGCCCAATAGGCTGATGATTTCGTACAGTTGGCTGCCGGGCTGCTGCTTATAACTCCATTCCAAACAAATTACATCGCTCGATTCCCAGGCCTTGCCCAAGATGCGGGCATTGTCAAAATGGAGCATTCCGGCCTCATCAAAGGCCGCCGCCCCAAAGTCGTGCAGTTCATGTTTGCCACCCTCCCAGGTGTATTCATTTTGCTGTTTCCATACATTGCCCTCAATTCGCAGGGTGAGCCGACTTTGGTGGTGGTCAATCACTTCGCCCTTTTCGTTGATCCGGGTGTAAGTACCCTCCCAAATTCCTGTATGCTGTTTGAAGATGCGCATGATGCTCTCGGTTTTATTTAAATGGAAGCCAAATTTAATCTTGCTTTAAAAGTACTAAAAATGATTAATATGATTAACTAATTTCGGTAAAAAAGTTTGGGGTGACTACCTTTGTCCAAATGTTGAACCTTGCGCCCATTGTTTTGTTTGCCTACAACCGGCCCGACCACACCCGGCGTTTGTTGGCGTCATTGGCGGCCAATGAGTTGGCGGCTGAGTCGGCGCTTTGGGTCTTTGTGGATGCTCCCAAACCAACCGCCACGGCCCAAGACCGGGCCAACCACCAAGCGGTGCTGGACTTGGTCGTTGAGCAGGCTTGGTGCGGACAGGTCCACTTGCGCCAGCGGCCCGCCAATTTGGGCCTGGCCCAGTCAATCACTCAGGGCGTGAGTGAAATCGTGGGGCAATTTGGCCGGGTGATAGTGTTGGAAGACGATCTGCTTGTGGCCCCGGGTTTCCTGCGCTACATGAACACGGGCCTCACCTTATACGCCGATGATGCCCAAGTGATGCACATCTCAGGCTTTATGTACCCGATCCGCCGAAAGCTGCCCGACACTTTCTTTTATACCAAAATTTCGTGCTGGGGCTGGGCTACCTGGCAGCGGGCCTGGCGGCAGTTCAACCCCGATGCCCGCTGGCTCTACGGTGAACTGTTGCGGAGCAAACGGTTGGAAAGCTTCAACCTGGATGGGGCCTATAATTTTTCCGATCACTTGCTGGCCAACGCTACCGGCCAATGGGAGACATGGGCGATCAAATGGCAAGCCAGTGTGTTCTTGCACCACGGGCTGTGCCTCAGCCCCCGACAAACCTTGGTGCGCAACCTTGGCTTCGACGGTACTGGGGAGCACTGCCACTTGGACAACAATGAACACTCGACGCAGCCAATGGCCGACTCAGTGGCGGTGGAGCGCATCCCACTGCGCGAAAACCCTAAAGTCAGGGCCGCAGTGGCCCGTTATTACCTCAATTCGCACAGTAACTATCGGGGCAAATTGGAGTTTTACCTCAAAAAATTGTTTGTTTGAGCCCCAACCTATTTGCTACCGCCTGCTTTCCTTTCTATTTTCTCGGCATTGGTTTTTAAAGCTTCCTGCTTTGCTTTGGCCGCATCTTGGGCCGCTTTTTTCTTGGCCTCGGCTGTTAGGCGTTCTTCTTCCTTCTTGCGGGTCTCGTATTGGAGCACCGCAGCTAAAGGCTGGTCCAGCCACAACAGGATGTGTTGATCCAAGCCATATAAATCTTTGCGGAAAAAGAAGTTCCCGTCGGGATCGCTGCCCGCGGTTTGGTACACGACTTGGACATCCAGTGGCTTGATCGGCACTCGCTTGGTTGAGCCTTTGGCGACCAGCGTATCAAATACGGTTTTGTTCCATTTGGCCGTGTCGCCCATGATAAGTTCAGCCAGTTTGAACGGCTCCCACACGCGCACACACCCGTGGCTGAAGGCCCGATCCATGAACTTGAAGAGCGACTTGTGCGGGGTGTCGTGCAAAAAAATCGAGTATTTGTTAGCGCAAACAAATTTGATTTTACCCAATTGGTTGCCCCGGCCCGGGGGCTGCATGAAAGTGTATTTGCCACCTGCATAGGTCGTCCAGTTCACCGTCGATGCATCCACCACTTTCCCATTTCGGTCATAGACCGTCATCCGGTTGCGGCGCAGGTAATTGGGGTTGCGCTGCACAGCGGGGATCACCTCGTTCTGGGTGATGCCGCCCGGTACGGTCCAAGTGGGGTTAACGTCCATGTATTGGATTTTGGTCTGAAAAATGGGGGTTTGGTTCTCCGGCTTGCCAGTGGTCACGTCGGTCTCCCACACTTTTTGGTGCTGCTGGAAGTAGTACAACCGAAAAGCGGGCACATTGATCACGATCCGGTTGGCGGGCAGGCTGTCGGGCATCCAACGATTTTTCTCCAAATTGACCCGAATCGAGTTGATCCGATCTTGGATGCCCACGTTCAAAGCCTTGAATGTGTTTTCGTCCAACACGCCAGTTTGGCGCACCCCATATTGTTTTTGGAAGATCTTGAGGGCCACTTCGACCGTGTCATCAAACAGGGTGGTGTCAGTAGCACTGGCCAAAAAACCCTCGAGGCGCAACCGTTGGCGCAACAAAACCACTTGGGGGCTTGCTTTACCCTTGCCAGTTTTGAGCGAATCGGGCGCAATTTTGGGCCAAGCTCCTTGGGCAGCCAATTGTCGGTAAAAGGCCAACTTTTCTTTTAACAGGATGTACGATGTTGCTTTCGGTTTAAACTTTTCCAAGGAGAGCAAAAGGGTATCAGAGTGTGTAAGTTTATCAATAATTGCCAGCGAATCTTTGCGCCCAAACGGCTTGGTAAAATTCCAGGCCGACATGGCCCACTCTGGCTTGAGCTTTCCCTTGGTCAGGTGAATGGCATAAGTGGACACTGCATCGGTAATCAGCAGCTCGAGGGCCAAAAACTTTTCGGCCTCAATGGGTTCCCCGTTAAATAATTGCGATTTTAGTCGTAAAATCGCGTCAATGTGGTAGTCGCGGGAAGCAAGTCCTTCCCGATCAGCGGCCATCAATATTGTAATTACCTCATTGATTGCATTTAATGTGGTCCAAGCTGGTTGGTAGCCCCTTGGCTGGTAAAACTCTTGAAGCAAACTGGGCGCGAGGTGCAAGCGTTGTGCCCCGGCATTCATCGTTGGCGGTGTGCGCTGATTTTCCAGTTGGGCCTTGAGTAAAATGCCCACTTCATCGGCAGGAACAGTCGGATCGGCAAGGGGGTAAGATGAGGGCGGATTGGCAAAAGAAACCAATACCCAAATAAAACTGACGAAGCAAAAGATCATGCGAGGTAGGTTGCGCTTGTGTAATGTAAAAGTAGAAAATAAATCAAATCTTTCAAAACCAAATCCACTATATTTGGCTAAAATTGAATTATTCCAATAAATTCCCGTTAAAATGAATCTTAGTCCCGTTATCTTGTCCATTCCGATTTACTTTGTCCTGATCGGGATCGAGCTATTGGTGGAAAGGTGGCAGCACGTGGACCGTTATCGGTTCCCCGATGCTGTAACCAATATTAGTTGTGGCATTGGCCAGCAAGTCACTGGGCTGTTTCTCAAGGTGTTCGGAATCGGTATTTATGCCTGGATCCAAGCCAACTTTGCTTTTTTTGCCCCGCCGGACACTTGGTGGACGTTTGTCCTGCTTTTCTTTGCCTATGATTTGTGCTACTATTGGGCCCACCGCCTTAGCCATGAAATCAACCTGCTCTGGAGCGGGCACGTGGTCCACCATCAAAGCGAAGACTACAACCTATCGGTAGCCTTACGCCAAAGTTGGTTTCAGGGTGTGTTCACTTTTTATGTCTATTTGCCCTTGGCATTGATCGGTTTTTCGCCCGAGAGCTTGGTCTATGTGTCGGGCCTGAACCTGCTCTACCAGTTTTGGATCCACACTGAAACGGTGGGCAAACTGGGCTGGTTGGAATATGTAATGAACACGCCTTCGCACCACCGCGTGCACCACGGGCGAAATCCTGAATATATCGACAAAAACTACGCAGGCGTTTTTATCATTTGGGATAAATTTTTTGGGACTTACGAACCTGAAATTGCCGCGCCAGTTTATGGCATCACCACCCCTGTGCGCAGTTGGAACCCAGTCTGGGCCAATTTTTCCCACTATGGCACTATCTGGCAGCAAGTGCAACAAACCCCGGGACTGTCGGACAAGCTCCGGGTGGTGTTTTATAAGCCGGGCTGGCGGCCCGCTTCGCTGGGCGGCCCCATCCCTATTCCCGAGGTTCAGCGGCCCGACTACCAAAAATTTGACACCAGTGGCCCAGTGGCCGTTAATTATTACGTGTTCGTTCAATATGTAATCATCTTGATCGGTACTGCCATTTATCTGTTTGGGCAAAATGCCATGCCCTTCCCGCTCAAACTGGCGGGGGCATTCTGGATTGGGGCGGGGATTTTGGCCGGCGGTGGCCTTTTTGAGCAAAAACGCTGGGCCTTGGGGTTGGAGGCTTTCCGCCTGCTGGCCAGTGCGCCGATGCTTGGGTACTTACTGTTGTCGTCGCCGGCCACGGTCGAGTTCCATTTGCCGGCCTTTGCCAGCCTCACGCTCTGGGTGTTGGGATCGCTGCTCTGGCTCCGGCACGTGTGGATTTTGTCGCGATCGCCAGCCCCAGTTGCCCCAGAAATGGCCAATCAGGTGCCAGACCTTGGCTGAAATATTGGGCAGGGCCAATATCGGAACTTAATGGTTAGTTTTGTGCTTTACTGAAAACGTTGTTGGCCCAAAATGGCCAATTGGGGCGAACGGTTTTGAGATCGAACGCCAGTGTGATTGCCCGCTTACAACCATTCCCCCAAATTACTTTTGGAGCAAAGTACTGCCATGAGCAAACTAAAAGATAAAATCGTCAAGAACCTCAGCATCCGCAACCGCCGGGCTTCTTTTGAGTATAGTTTTCTGGACAAATTTACGGCCGGGATGCGTTTGACCGGCACGGAAATCAAATCGATCCGCTTGGGCAAAGTGAACTTGGACGATGCCTATTGCCTGCTCCTGAACGGTGAAATGTTTGTGCGCAACCTGCACGTGAACGAGTATGCGCAGGGAACCCGCTTCAACCACGACCCCAAGGCCGACCGCAAGCTCCTGCTGAACAAGCGGGAATTGCGCAAAGTGGAGAACGAACTCAAAAACCAGGGATTGACCATCATCCCGATCCATATTTTTATCAACGACCGGGGCTATGCCAAAATGGAAGTGGCAATTGCCAAGGGCAAAAAACTGCATGACAAGCGCGAGAGCATCAAAGAGCGCGATGTCCAGCGGGAAATGGATCGGGAGTAAATCGGTTCATCAATCACACCTTTCCAACTATCCTTGGTTGATTTCTTGGATCAGTAGCGTCAACTGCACAAAATCGGCCACGCTCAACTGCTCAGCCCGCTGGCCAAAGACAGCCTGCTGGAGCGCAGCCTCCGACCGGGGCGATCGCTGAATGAGCCCGCTCAGGGCATTGCGCAAAGTCTTTCGCCGTTGATTGAAACCCATTTTGACCACATTGACAAATAGCGGTTCGGGACAGGCCAATTTTGTGGTGGCATTGCGCCGCAGGGAAATAACACCCGATTTCACCTTGGGCGGGGGATCGAACACGTCTTCGTGCACCGTAAACTCGTATTTGATGTCATAAAAAGCTTGCAACAGCACGCTCAATATCCCGTACGTTTTGCTGCCGTGCTTGGCCGCAATCCGCTCGGCCACCTCCTTTTGGATCATGCACACCATTTCGGGGATCAAGGCCCGGTTTTCCAATAATTTGAAAAAAATCATGGAAGAAATATTGTAGGGCAAATTGCCAATGAGGGCCAACGGTTGGCCTTGGGAAACGGTGGACAAATCCATTTTTAAAAAATCTCCCCGGATGATCCGCTCTTCGGGAAGGGTGAGCTGCTGCTTGAGGTAGTCCACCGACTCCCGGTCAATATCGATCACAAAAGTCTGATAAGCAGTGTGCTGCAACAGAAAGCGGGTCAATATGCCCATCCCCGGCCCAATCTCGAGCACTGATGAATAGCCCCCAAAACCAGATAGCAACTCAACAATGTTCTCGGCAATTTTCTTGTCCGTCAGAAAATGTTGGCCAAGGTGTTTTTTGGGTCTTACAAACGGGTGCATAGTTTCGCGGTTAGGTAAATGGAGGGGGGGTTAAACCTAAATGACCTGGCAATAATTTGGCCGAGCAAAAATTGGGCTGCGCGGGGTTGAGCTTCGGCGGCCCGTCTTGCTTATTCTTCGGTCAATTGCGCCTTTTGATTGAGGGCCAGAATTTCTGTTTCGTCCAACGCTTTGACTGGGGCAATCCCCATTTGCTGGCCAATGGTCAATAAATAAGCATACGCTTCGGCCGGCTCATTGCGGATATGCCCATCCAAAATGGCTTCGCGGACTTGGATTTTGATCTCGCCCACCGCTTTGCCCGGCGACAGGCCAAAAATGGCCATGATCACTTCGCCCGTAATGATCGGCTGGAAATTGCGCACTTGATCCCGGGCTTCCACCTCGGTGATTTTTTCTTCCACGCGATCAAAGTTATACAGGTATTTTTTAACTTTTGCGTTGTCTTTGGAAGTGATGTCGGCCCGGCAAAGTTTCATCAGCGCATCAATGTCATCCCCAGTCTCGAAGAGCAAGCGGCGGATCGCCGAATCGGTCACCGTTTCTTGGGAAAGGGCAATGGGGCGCAGGTGGAGCCGTACCAGTTTCTGGACAAATTTCATCTGCTCGTGCATGGGCAGGCGGAAACGACGGAAAATAGCGGGCACCATTTTGGCCCCCCGTTCTTCGTGGCCGTGAAAAGTCCACCCTTGTTTGGGATAATAACGCTTGGTGGCCGGCTTGGCGATATCGTGCAGAATAGCAGCCCAACGGAGCCACAAATCGTCAGAATATTTGCAAAGATTGTCCAATACTTTGAGCGTGTGGTAAAAGTTATCTTTGTGGGAGTGTCCATCAATCGTGTCGACCCCTTGCAGGGCCACCATCTCGGGAAATATCAGTTGCAACAGCCCCGAGGAAAACATTAGGCGGAAACCGTAGGAAGGCGTTTTGGCCAAAATGATTTTGTTCAACTCATCGGCGACCCGCTCCATTGACACAATATTGATCCGATCACGGTGCTTGACAATGGCATCGAAGGTTTCAGGGTGAATGTCAAAGCCCAATTGGGTGGCAAACCGGAACGCCCGCATCATGCGCAGGGGATCGTCAGAAAAAGTAATCCCTGGCTCCAGCGGGGTCTTGAGCAATTTGTGTTTCAGGTGTTCCAATCCCCCGAACGGATCGAGCAAACTGCCAAAATCGCTTTCGTTCAAGCTGATGGCCATGGCGTTGATGGTAAAATCGCGGCGGAGCTGATCCTCTTCCAGCGTACCATCTTCCACGATGGGTTTGCGTGAATCGCGTTGATAGGATTCTTTGCGGGCCCCCACAAACTCGACCGATAATTTGCCAAACTGGACTTGGGCCGTGCCAAAATTCTTGAAATAAGAAAATTGGGCTGCTGGCCCCAGTTTCTGCGCCACAATTTCCGCAAAATTAATGCCGCTCCCCACGCACACCACATCGATGTCCTTGGCCGTGCCGCGCTTCATCAACAGGTCGCGCACGTAGCCCCCCACTAGGTACGCCCGCACCTTGGTCTCCTTGGCGGTGTCGGCCAATAGCCGGAAAGTAGGATCGCTATGGAGCAACTCGGAAAAATTCATGGGCACAGATTCGGGATTCAGGGTTAAAATGTCCTTTTATTTGTTGGGCTTCGGGCCTACCAATTGCTACAAGCCAACTCATTTTGGGCGTAATCGACCTGCATCTGTTCGGGCAAGCCCGCAAGGATGGGCGCGAACCGGAACTGGTCAGCCACTTCGAGCAAGATGTCATGGATTTCGGTCTGGGTGTCGGCCATTACCAGCCGGGTGCGAAACGGTTTGAAATGATCAAAGCCCCGGAAATAGTTGGTGTAGTGACGGCGCATCTCAAAAATTCCGGTTTTCTCACCTTTCCACTTCACGGAAAAATCTAAGTGTTGGCGGCATACGTCCACTCGCTGATCCAGCGTGGGGGGAGGTAATTTTTCGCCAGTGGCAAAATAGTGTTTCACTTCGTTGAAAATCCACGGGTAACCGATCGCGGCCCGCCCGATCATGATGCCATCCACCCCAAAACGGTGGCGATATTCCAATGCTTTCTCCGGGCTGTCAATATCGCCATTGCCAAAAATGGGGATGCCCAAGTCCAAATCTTTGACCTTGGCAATCCAACTCCAGTCCGAATGGCCTTTGTAGAGCTGGGCCCGAGTGCGGGCATGGATGGTAAGGGCTTGAATACCAACATCTTTCAGTCTTTTGGCGGCCTCCAATATATTGATCGTGTCATCGTCCCAGCCTAGGCGGGTCTTGACCGTGACCGGCCGTTTGCAAATTTTGACAATGGCCTCGGTGATGCGCTGCATTTTGGGCAGGTCGCGCAGGAGCCCGGCCCCAGCACCTTTGCAAGCCACGTTTTTGACCGGGCAACCGTAATTAATATCCACAATATCTGGATCGGCGGCATCGGCAATGGCGGCAGCTTCCCGCATCACATCTTCTTTATCACCAAAAATTTGGATCCCAACGGGCCGCTCGTACTCAAAAATATCTAATTTCTGAATACTCTTTGCCGCATCGCGGATCAGCCCTTCCGACGATATGAATTCGGTGTACATCAGATCGGCACCGTTCTTTTTGCACACTGCCCGGAATGGTGGATCACTCACATCTTCCATTGGGGCCAGCAGGATTGGAAACTCGCCCAACGACACATTGCCAATATTGACCATTTTTAAATTTTAGCTTTTCTGGTAGAATTTCAACAAAATTACGCCAAAGTAGGCGAACATTCACTAGACGGGCACAATTCCGGGGCCAATCCCCAACTTACTTGCAGCCCAACATTTGAAATTGTGATCCACTACGCTTATCTTGCCACGCTACTAATCAATTGTCTATGTTAAAACGTGAACCAGCCCCTCCCCTAACCCAGTCCATGCTGGCCGGGCGCTCGGTACTTCTTTTTATGGGTACGTTCCTGTTTGGCTATTTTGTGTTCCAATTTGTGGGGTTTGCCGCTGGACTGGCCGCCACCGGGTTTGATGACCAAGGTTTGCAAAGTTTATTGATCAGCCCCAGCACTGCCGATCCCAAGTTCCGGCTTGCGCTGTTGGTTATGCAAGGAGTATCGGCCACGGGATTGTTCATTATTACGCCCCTGTTTTTTTTACAATTCGTTGACAACGACAAGGCTTTCTACCATCGCCCTGAGCTCTCACTCCGTCGCTGGCAGCCATTGGCAGGGTTTGGCGTGGTGCTCCTGCTCATCATCGGGATTGTGCCATTGAGTGCAGTCGTGGTGGAATGGAACAATAACATCCGCCTGCCCAGTAGTTTGGCCGATTTTGAACAATGGGCTATGACCATGGAAACCCGGGCCAAAGAGTTGACCACCTATCTTTTGCAGTTCCAGTCGGTGGGAGATTTGTTTTGGGCGTTACTGGTAGTGGCGGTGCTGCCTGCTGTGGGCGAAGAGCTGACCTTTCGGGGGGTGTTGCAAGGCAAATTACAGCAAATGACGGGTAATCCCCACGTAGCGATTTGGGTTACTGCCTTCATTTTCAGCATTTTGCACTTTCAGTTTTTTGGGTTTGTGCCACGCGTGCTGCTGGGGGCGCTGTTTGGTTATTTGTATGCTTGGTCTGGCAATTTGATGATCCCGATTTTGGCCCACTTTATCAACAATGGTTTCACCGTTACCATGATATTTTTGCACCAAAAAGGGTTGTTGGGGATCAATATTGAGGAGCCAACCGATGTCCCGCCGCTACTGGCCTTGGCCTCACTCGGACTGACGGTCGTTTTGCTTTATGCCTTCTGGAAAATAAATTTGAACCATGCAAAATTGGAAAAAAGTGTACACCACGGGTAGCCCAGTACGTGCCGAAATCGTCAAGAATATCCTTGATCAGTCGGCCATACCGGCCATTTTGGTGAATAAACAAGATAGTTCTTACCAAGCTTTCGGCGAGGTGGAAATCCACGTACGGGGCGTTGACGTACTCCGGGCCCTTAAAATATTGGCAGATGAAGTTGAATTTGAGTAGTTTGACCGAGCTCCAGCAGCGAGTGGTGGCGGGGGGCCTGGGCGCAATTCTGATCGTGGGGGCACTGTATTGGAACGAATGGACCTATTTTGCGGTGTTCTTTCTTATTTGTGGGTTGGCCATTTGGGAATTTTATCAGCTTTTGGGGCTGGATGGCAACTTGCCCCTGCGCACTTTTGGCACCATCAATGGCCTCATCTTGTTCACCTTAACTTTCTTGGTCGAGAAATACAAACTCAACCCCGAGTTGTATTTTCTGGTTTTCATTTCGGGATCTGGGGTTTATTTTATCAAATTGTATGTCAAAAAAGACGATAAGCCTTTTCGCAACATTGCTTACACCTTCTTGGGCATCATTTATGTCGCCGTCCCATTTTCGCTGCTGAACATGGCCATTTTTATCAACCACCATTACAGCTACCAAGTCATTATTGGTGCGCTGTTCATCTTGTGGGCCAGCGATACCGGGGCCTATTTTTCGGGCCGGGCCTTTGGTAAACACAAGCTCTTTTTGCGCGTATCGCCCAAAAAGACTTGGGAGGGCAGCATCGGCGGCAGCCTGTTTGCCTTGTTGGTCAGTTTTGGCGTTTCGCTGATATTCAAAGATTTGCAAATCTGGCAATGGCTCTGCACCGCCGTCATCATTGCGGTGGCCGGCACTTATGGCGACTTGGTGGAGTCGCTGTTCAAGCGCAGCATCCAAATCAAAGACTCGGGGAATTCGATCCCGGGGCACGGGGGATTTCTGGATCGCTTCGATAGCTTATTGCTCGCCGCACCATTTATTGTTGCTTTTGTCCGACTTGTGTAATTTATTCTGCCAAGTCGCTTGTTACCCTATTTCTGCCTTTATTTGGGGGAACTTGGTCAATGAAAATATGCCAACTATTTTAACGCAACTTTCCTATGAACTGGCGTAACCTCTTGGCCCGATTTGGGCCGTATTTTGGACTTATCTTTGTCCTTTTGATTTTTGCCATTGCCATGCCCAGTGAGCAATTCGGCAATTTTACCAATTTCTACAACATTAAGACCATCCTCACCCAAACGGTGATCGTGGGCATTGCGGCCTTCGGGATGACGCTCGTGATCATTTCGGGCGGGATCGACCTCAGCGTCGGCTCCCAGATTGCCATCGGCACGGTAGTGGCGGCCATGGTGCTGCGCGTGGATGGCGTAGCCACCGATCCGGGCGTTGGGGTGTCGCTCATGGCAGCTTTGGCGGCCATTTTGGTCTGCGGCTTTTGTGGGCTGGTGTCGGGGGCCATCATTGCCAAGTTTAAAATAGTCCCGTTTATCGTCACTTTGGGGACCATGCAAGTGGTGCGCGGAGTGGCCAAGTGGCAAGCTGATGAGCAAACCGTGATTGCCCCCCAAAACGCGCTCAACAACCTCATGCGGGTGGATCCCGACCCTTCTTGGCTCATTTTTGCCCCGGGGGTGTGGCTGTGCCTGCTACTTTTGGGCGTGTGCACCGCCCTGCTGCGCTACACCGTTTTTGGCCGCTACATCTTCGCCGTTGGGTCCAATGAGCAAACGGCCCGGCTCTGCGGCATCAATGTGGATCGGATCAAAATGATGATCTATACCGTTTGTGGACTGTTCACGGGGATTGCTTCGGTGATGCAATACAGCGATCTGGCCATCGGCGACCCCACCACGGCCTCGGGCAAGGAACTGGACATCATTGCGGCGGTGGTCATCGGGGGGGCATCGCTCAACGGGGGCGAGGGCAGTGCGCTCGGCTCGGTCATTGGCGCACTCATCATGGCGGTGCTGCGCAACGGCTGCAACATGCTCGGCATCCCCAATTATGCCCAAGAAATCATCATCGGGATCATTATCATCGGGGCCGTACTGGTGGATCGGCTCAAACACCGGGTGGCTTAAACACTCATTGCCAATCGGTCAACAGTCCGCACACCGCAATGGCTACCTTTTATCAGCACTGAAATCTTCACTCCCGAGAAGTGGAGCATTAATGGAATATTGACCAAATAGCCAAATTTTTAGATGGGCGCTAAAATAGATTAACGAACTCGCAACCCGCTGACCAACCCGATCATTGATAGCCCTTGGCCTGCAAACGGAACAGCTCGGCATATTTACCGTTCAATTGCAGCAGTTCATCGTGGCTGCCCATTTCACGCAACGTGCCATTTTCCAAGAACAGGATCCGGTCGGCCATCCGCACGGTGGAAAAGCGGTGGGAAATGAGCACCGCCGACTTGCCCTCGATCAGCTCAGCAAATCTGACGAAGACCTCATGTTCAGCCCGGGCATCGAGTGCGGAGGTGGGTTCGTCGAGAATGAGCAACTGGGCATTGCGCATGTAGGCCCGCGCAATGGCGATTTTTTGCCACTCCCCGCCCGACAAATCTACGCCATCATTGAAACGTTTGCCCAACATCTGGTCATAGCCTTTGGGCAGTTTTTGAATCAGAATGTCGGCCAGGCTCTTTTGGGCCGAACTGACTATTTTGGCTTGATCGATCCGTTCCTCAATGCTGCCCACGGCAATGTTCTCGCCAGCCCGAAAAGAGAATTTGACGAAATCTTGAAAAATAATTCCAATATTTTCGCGCAGATCGGCCACGTTATAGTCGCGCAGGTCGACCCCATCGAGCAAAATGCGGCCTTCGGTTGGCTCATAAAGCCGGGCCAGCAGCTTGGTCAAAGTGGTTTTTCCCGCGCCGTTTTCGCCCACCAGCGCGAGTTTTTCGCCTGCCCGCAAGTGGAAATCTAACCCCCGGATGGCCCATTGTTCGCTGTTGGGATATTTGAAGCCCACCCCCTCAAAAACAAAACCCGTTTGGATAGGCCGGGGGATTGCCACTGCCATCGGGTTGACAACTATTTCTGGCTGAATATCAAAAAAGTCAAAATAGTCTTGCAAATACATCGCTTTGGAAGCCACGTCCGAGAACCGGCCCATCAGGCTCTGGAGCAGGCCCCGCATCCGCAGGAACGACCCAGCCAAAAAAGTGAGATCGCCCACTGAGATGGCCCCTTGGATCGCCCGGGCCAAGATCAGTACATAAGCGCCATAATAGGACAGCGTGCCAAAGCTGAAAAATAAACTGCCCCAGGCCGCGCTTCGGATGTTGAGTTTTTGGTTGTCGGCATTGAATTGTACCGACAACTCTTTGTAGCGCCCGATCAAAAACTCCGAAAGGTTGAACGTCTTGATTTCCTTGGCCGTTACGTCGCTGGCCGCCACGTAGCGGATATAATCAATCTCGCGGCGCAGGGGGGTCCACCATCCATACAAATTATAGCGCAAACTGTTGAAATAAGTCTCGCCCAAAAACGAAGGAACCACGGCCACGATCAAAATAACCAGCAGCCAAGGGTTAAAGGCGATCAGGCCCGCCGCTAAGGCAATGATCGACACCAGATCCTGGGCTTGCCCCAGCAATTGGGACAACAGCGCCGAGCGGACGTTGGTCTGTTGGCGGGCCTTTTCCAGTTTGTCGTAAAACTGGGGGTTCTCGAACTGGTATAGATCCAACTTGGCGGCATGGCGCATCAAATCGACCGAGCTCTGATAAGAAAATTTGTCGCCGAGCAACATGTCAACCAGCGAAGTGGCCCGGGCCATCAAATCGGTCAGCATCGCCAGCGCCAGCTCAATGCCCACCCAGAGCCAGAGCTTGGACGAGTCAGCCTCGGTGTGGCCCATTAGGAAGACCACTTCATCGATGATCAGCTTGCCGATATACAGGGTGGCCACGGGAAATACTGAGCCCAGCAACCGCAATATCATACTGGCCAAGGTCAGGGCTGGACTGGTTCGCCAGATCAGCCTTACAAGGCGCGGAATATAACGAAGAGCGAAGAACTGTTTTCGGGGGTCGGCTTGTTCCCCAGTGGAGGGATTGTGGCTACGAACAAGTAAACTAAAGATGCGCAGAAGAATTGTTTTCATTGTCGTTCTAACAACGAGAAGCCTCAGAAAGTTTGTGAAGCCCTCAAATGCTGTTCAACTCGTTGGCAAACATCATTTTTAACCCATCACGACCAGATACGATGGTTGCCCGGGCGGGCAAACTTAGCCAAAAACTCGCACTTGTGCACCGTTTAAGATTGGCGAACCAACAAATCACCATTCTTTATCGCCAATAAAGCACCACCGCTACCGCCCCAATAACAAGGCAATAAATGGCAAAATAGACCAGTTTGCCCCGTTTCACCAGGTCAATCATCAATCGGCAAGCGAATAGACCAGTCAGAAAAGCAGTCAAAAAGCCCGCGCCAAGCACGGGGATTGAAATACCATCTACATTTGCTGGGGCTTCCAAATAGTCTTTGAACTCGAGCAAAGTGGCGCCAAAAATGGGGGGCAGCACCATCAAGAAAGAGAACCGGGCCGCTTTGGCTTTGTCCACTCCAACAATGAGCGCAGTGGCAATGGTGGATCCCGAGCGCGATACGCCCGGCAAAATGGCCACTGCTTGGGCCAAACCTATTATGATTGCTTTGCCAAAAGTCACATCTGTTGGGTGGGCTGGCTTGATGATCGTGGTCAAAAACAGGAGGAACCCGGTGACCATAAGCATGGCCCCCACCAACAAAATATCACCTTCAAAAAAACCCTCGACCTCTTTTTTGAAAAATAGCCCCACAATGCCCACGGGGATCATCGAAAGCACAATTTTGGCCGCAAACTGGGTCGATTCATTCCACTGGAACTTGAACAGGTCGCGCAGGATCTGGCCAATATCTTTCCAAAATACTAGGATAGTGCTCAAAGCAGTGGCCGCATGGACTACCACCGAAAAAAGTAGGTTTTCGGAACCCAAATCGGTTTTGAGCAGGGCCTTGCCCAGTTCTATATGCCCGCTACTGCTCACCGGCAAAAACTCGGTCAATCCTTGGATAATGCCTAATACAACCGCTTCAAAAATAGACATTGTGGATTAAGAAGACTTTTTGGGTTTGTACAAAATAGCAAAAAACTGGGCTATGAAGCCAATCATGACCACGATGGGGCCCAGCGTGAGGCCAAAAAAGCCAAAACCGTGCTGCTCCGAATCCATCGCCATAATGGTAAACCCAAGGGCAATCACCCCAACCCCAGCCAACAAAATAATGTAGTTCAATCTCTCCATAGCGAAGGGAGGCTGCTCTTTATCTAGTTTTACTTTTGACATGAGAAAAAATGTATAATTTTAGTATAAAAACAACTGTTTGTAGTTAATACAATTGATCGAGCGACATCCGTATGAATCGATTGACCGAACGTTTGGCACTCACTACACACACGGTGATGCCCAAAAGCAACAACCCGCCAAGCGACAGACCAATGAGCAAGGTATCCTGTAAGACCGAGAGTTTGGGCAGCCGCAGGTTTACGTAAAATAATGTGGCCACCAGCAGTCCATCGGCGATCAATCCGCCCAGCAAGCCATGTAAGGCTGATTTGAACAAAAAAGGCCGCGTAATGAAGGCTGAAGTCGCCCCGACCAATTGCATGCTCCTGATCAAAAAACGCTGCGAGAACATGGCCAACTTAATCGAACTATTAATTAGCATTCCCACTACAATCAAGAGAATAACGGAAAAAGCGGCAATCAGTGCCTCGGCTCGGACAATATTATCATTGATTTCATTAACCATGCTTTCCACGTACGATACTTCATAAATGCCCGGCATTTCCTGCAATTCTTGGCGAATCTGAAGCAATTTTTGATTGTCGTAATATTCGCTTTTGATATTGATTACATAGGAACTGCGAAGAGGATTTTCACCAACAAATTGGACGAAATTTTCACCTGTTTCTTTCATCATGTCTTGGGCAGCCTTCTCTTTAGAGATAAAAAAAACCCGGGGACTACCATCTTTGCTGTCCACAAAACGCGAAACGGCCAAATACTGCCCAATATTGACTTTGAGACTATCACTGACATTTTTGTCCAAAAATACTTGAACCTCAAAGTTTTTTTGGATCAAACGTTTGAGTTGATTTGCATGGAGCACAAATAACGCGAATGCACCGATCAAAAACAGTGCAACGGCAATACTAACCACAACACTTGATCCAGGGTAGCTCCCAAGACGTTTGGAGGTAGTGACTGGGGATATGGGGGGTAAAGCCTTGCGCCTGGTCATTCTGTGTGTTACATTTGCGCAACAAAAGTAGTCTTATTTTTCAGAACTTATCAAAAACCAGTTTTCAATTCTCCAAAATGGAAAAAATCATATTTAAGTTATTCCTTCCTCTACTGGCCCTGGGTATAATCGGGGCAGTCACCTATCCTACTTTGCCCGCTGGGCCAATCCCCGGACGCAACTCCACTATTGGTTCAAACCCATTGCTGGCCGATACTTTGGTCTATCCTGAAGAAAAGCATTTTGCCAATGTGCGCCAGCTTACTTTTGGGGGCGATAATGCCGAAGCTTACTTCAGCTTTGACAGTAAAAAAATTGTTTTTCAATCTAATTACAAAATTTGGGGCCTCGAGTGTGACCAGATTTTTTATTACGATCTCTATGCCGGGGGCGATATGGCCAACGGTCGCCCGCAGATGATCAGCACTTCCAAGGGCCGGACCACCTGCGCGTATTTTATGCCGGGCGATTCACTCATTCTTTACGGATCCACCCACAAGGGGGGCGATGCCTGCCCGATCAGCCCGCCCCGCGATGGGGGCAAATATGTCTGGTCCATCAATGATGATTATGACATCTTCGTGGCTGACCTCAAGGGCAACATGCGCAAACAATTGACCAAGACCAAGGGCTACGACGCCGAAGCAACGGTATCACCCAAAGGCGATAAAATTGTTTTCACCTCTACCCGTTCTGGCGATCTGGAGCTATGGACCATGAACATCGATGGCAGCAAGCCCAAGCAAGTGACCAAAGGGCTCGGCTACGACGGCGGGGCGTTTTTCTCGCCCGACGGCAAGCAACTGGTGTTCCGGGCCTCCCGCCCCAAAACTCCGGCTGATGTTAAAGAGTACAAAGATTTGCTCAAACAAGGGCTGGTCCAACCGACTAATATGGAACTTTACGTGTGCAATGTGGACGGCTCCAACCTGCGCCGGCTCACCAATTTGGGGAAGGCCAACTGGGCTCCGTTTTTCCACCCTGCGGGCAAGAAACTCTTGTTCAGCTCAAACCATAAATCCAGCCGAGGCTACCAATTTAACATCTATATGATCAACTTGGACGGCACTGGGCTTCAGCAAGTGACCTACGACAAAGTATTTGACTCTTTCCCCATGTTTTCGCCCGATGGCAAGAAGTTGATTTTCAGCTCGAACCGCAATAATCGGGGCACCCGCGACACCAACTTGTTCATTGCCGATTGGGTGGACTAGGTGACATAATAGACCCTAAGCACATAAAAGTGGCAACTATTCCCGAAATAGTTGCCACTTTCGCTTTTCAAAGCCCAGCCAAAACAGACTCCTTTTGGCCCAACAACAATAAGCTATTGCCTCTATTACTTGGATTTAGGCGGGAAAACAATCTCTCGGGTTCAAAGATCTATAAGGCTGCAAAGTACCAACGTTTTATGTGAACCCATTAGGATCTCATTTAATACGATAAATTGTATTTCCATCAATACATTATCCATTGGGATAAAGCACAAAAATCATCAGCCCAGTTGCGAGTTAACAACAAAAGTCCCCACCAACTAAGCTGGTGGGGACTTTGTGAATGATGCCTGACGGTATGACTTGGGAAAGTTGGAGACCAACTCTTTGAAAATCAAGGGTGTCAAGCGTGTTTGTCACGCTAGGTGATTTTGCCTTGAGCAGTGGGTAAGACCTGACTAGTCTTTGGCCACTTCCAAGTTCACTTTGCGGCCTTTGATCATTTTGTTGTCCATCACATTCATCACGATGCGCACGTCTTGCTCGGCGATTTCAACAAAAGAGAATTTATCAAATACTTCAATGGCACCTACATTCTTGCCTTGGATTCCGGTCTCGCCGGTCACCGCGCCCAAGATATCGCCCTTGTTCACCTTCTGCTGCTTGCCCACATTGATGAAAATCTTGATCATTTTCTGGGAATCAAACTTGCGTTCAGAAAACCGCTCGCTGGAGCGTTCACGGTCTCCCCCACTGCGCTCGCTGCGACCACTCCTTTTTTTAATGACACTGCGGCCACCGCGTTCGTTGCGGTCATTGCGATCAAAGCGGCTGCTGCTCCCACGTTCGCGATCGCGATCCCGTGAGTTGACATCAACTTCATCCACTGGGCTTTTGCTTTCTTGGGCATCGCCGGTCACCAAACGAACCAGGGCGGCAGCAATGTGCTCCAAGCTCAGGCCTTCGGTCACCAACATGTCCAGCATCGGCTGGTATTTTTCCAAACCACCTTTTTCTACCTCGGCCTTCAAGGTCTCGGCAAAACGAGCTTGGCGCAGAATCGCAATTTCTTTGGTCGTTGGGATAGTGCCTTCCTCTACCTTTGACTTGGTAAAGCGCTCAATTTCCCGCAATTTACCGGTTTCCCGGGCGGAAACGAAGCTGAACGACATTCCGCTGCGGCCCGCCCGACCAGTACGGCCAATCCGGTGAACATACAATTCGATGTCATGGGGAATGTCATAGTTGAACACCGCGTCCACCCCGGTAACATCAATTCCGCGGGCTGCCACATCGGTAGCAATCAACATATTGACATTACTGTTGCGGAACTTGTTCATCACAATAGAGCGCTGGCTTTGTTTCAGGTCGCCGTGCAAGCCCTCGGCGTTCAGGCCGCGCAGTTGCAGTGCTTCCACCAGTTCATCCACTTGCCGTTTGGTGTTACAGAACACGAGCATCAATTTGAGGTCGTGCTTCTCGATCAAGCGGGCCATCAATTCTACCCGTTGACTGCTCTTTACCATAAAATAGTATTGGGCAATGGTCGAGGCCGTAACAGTGGCTTTGGCAATTTTGACGTGGGCTGGATCGTCCAAAAACTTTTTGGTCAATTCCAGGATAGGGTTTGGCATGGTGGCCGAGAACAACATAGTCTGGCGCTCATCCGGTACTTTGGACAGGATATCCACCATGTCGTCATAGAAGCCCATGTTCAACATTTCATCGGCTTCATCGAGCACCACAAACCGAACATTGTTCAATTTGAGTGAACCACGACCAATGTGGTCAATCACCCGGCCGGGAGTTCCGACGACAATTTGCGCACCCCGACGGAGTTCGCGGTTTTGCCGCTCGTAAGAATCACCGCCATAGATCGCTACTATATTGAGATCTTCGGTGAATTTCGCCAATTTCTTCAACTCCTCACATACCTGAACAGCCAGTTCACGGGTGGGCAACAATACAATTGCCTGAGTGTTGCGGCTGTTGGTGTCAATTTTTTCAATGACAGGGATGCCGAAAGCGGCGGTCTTACCAGTACCAGTTTGGGCTTGGCCCAGCACATCGCGGCCTTCCATCGCAAAAGGGATGGCCTGGGTTTGGATGGCAGTAGCGGTGGTAAAACCCATGTCCGCAACCGCCTTTTGCACTGCTGCCGATAAAGGCAACGCGCTGAAAAGGATGTTTTCCATTAAATAGAAAAAATGATAAAATTAAGTAGTACAAACTTCTGGGGGAGAGGACAATATCATTACCTTGCTACCTAGCACATGGTATTGAATTGTTTGTACTAAACTCGTTAATACAAAGAAGCCAACAAGGTGGGATACTATCGTGCCCTAGACACATAATCGTGGCACAAAATTGAAGTATTCATTTCACAAAACCAAACTGTTATTGAAAATAATTAATAATTTAACAAAAAACTTCCAATTTAAGGGCAATTCGGTAGCATTTCGGCGATTTTGGCCCGTTCTTTCTGGGCCAAGGACAATTTCCACTCTTGACAAGCCTCCTTTTTTTGTTGGTTGGCCAAGTAAGCACACCCCAAGTAATAATGAATGTCATCAGTTTGGGGGTTGGCCGTTTGGGATTTTCGGAGCCACTCCAACGCCGGCCCGGCTTGGCCCGATTGCAAATACCAAATTCCCTGGTTGCGCAGGGCCCACGGGTTTTGCTCATCATAATAGAGCGACAGATCCAAGTCGGCGCGCGCCCCGGCCAGATCTTTCAGTTGGATTTTGACAAACGCCCGGTTGTTCAAGTAATACGGCTGCTTGCCCTGAATGCCAATCGCTTGGTCGAACAGCGGCAAGGCTTCTGCATAATTGCCCTGCTGGGTCAGCAGCAAACCCAAGTTGTTGAGCGCAAAGTCTTGACGGGGGGCAATGGCCAAGGCTTTGCGAAAATCTTGTTGGGCTTCCGGCCATTTCTTCTGGCTGAAATAGACCGTGCCCCGATTGATGTACGGTTCGGCTGCATTGGGGGCCAAGCGAACGGCCCGGTTAAAATCGTCGAGCGCTTGCTGGGGCTTGGCCAGTTTGTCCAGTACAGTGCCCCGCTGGAGGAAAAAAGCCACACTGTCTTGGCGCAGCCGGGCTATGTGATCCAAATCTTGGAGCGCTTCTGGGTAGCGCTCCAGTTCGTACAGGGCCAGGGACCGGTTAAAGTACGCATCGGCCAAGGTGCTGTCGGCTCGCAACGCCCGGTCATAATCGACCAGTGCAGCTTCGGTGCGGCCCAGTTTGGCCTTGGCCGCGCCCATGTTGTTCCACGCTTCGGCAAAAGTGCTGTCATTCCTGACGGCCTCGCCAAACAAGCGGATGGCTTCCTCATATTGCTTTTTTTGGAACAACGCCCGCCCCCGCAAAAAAAACCGGGAAATGTCATTTTGTTTTTTATCGCCACAAGCGGTCAAACTGGATAACAAAACAATCAGCACAAGATAGTAACTGGCAAAGCGGAATGCGGTGGGCATGGGACTGGGCTGCAAAATTTGATGCAAGGTAGTCGATCTCCCCCTAAGAAAAGCACTGCGCCAGCCCCATTTTTAGGGATACAGCATCGGCACATTGTGTTCCAAATCGGTAATTTCCAGTTCGTACCAATTGAAATCCCCCGTTTTCAACTGCCAAATCGCCTCTGACTTGACCAGAACCCTGACACCAGCGAAAGACCGGTACTCTTGGTTGACAATATGCCATTTTTCTAGTCCGCCGTCGGGTTTTCCGCCCATAAATCGGCCGTTGGTGAAACTGACCGTAGGTTAAAGTAGCTTGGGCTTATTCGTTGTCGACCAATTGCCATTGAATGAACAGACTAAAGGCCGCAACGCGTTTTAGATGATCCAACACAGACTACTTTAGGCGATGCGAAAGAATTATTACATTGATTTTCAACAAATTAATTTTGCCAACTTTCGATCTGGCGCACTTGCGCAGCGGAGTATATAGATAGCATTTTGCCCGCAAAAGTCAAATACGACTACTAAATCGGTGGGCTTGAATTCGCAATTATTGTCTATTTTTGGCGACGATCAGTCTCTCTACCCATGGAATTAATCTTGCACCGCCATTTCTTGCGCTTGCGCCACACTTTTACCATTGCCCACGACTCCCGCGATGAACAAGGCACTTTGATTGTTGAACTGCGAGATGGGCCGTTCAGCGGTTTTGGCGAAGCCACCGACAATAAGTATTACGGGGTTGGTTATGAACAACTGGCCGGGCGGTTACAAGCCCTGCGCCCCCAGTTGGCCAATTATATTTTTGCGGAACCCATTCAGTTTTGGGCCGATATGCAACCACATCTGAGCGGCTTGCCCTTTGCCCAGTGTGCGCTTGATGAAGCCGCCTGCGATCTGTACGGCAAAAAAATGGGCCAGCCGCTCTATCAACTCTGGGGACTGGATCCCGGCCAAGTACCCATTTCCAATTACACCATCGGGATTGACAAGGTGGAGAAAATGGTGGCAAAAATGGTGGAATTTCCGTGGCCCATCTATAAAATCAAGCTAGGAACGGATTATGATCTGGACATTGTGCGCGAGCTGCGCCGCCATACCGGGGCGGTGTTCCGCGTAGATGCCAACTGCGCTTGGACGGCCGACCAAACGATTGAATATTCCCAAGAATTAAAGTCATTAGAAGTTGAATTTATTGAGCAACCCCTCCCGGCCGATGACTGGACGGGGATGAAAGCGGTGTTCCAGCATTCGGCACTGCCCGTCATTGCCGATGAAAGCTGCATCACTGGCCCCGATGTGGATCGGTGCGCCGGCTATTTCCACGGCATCAACATCAAGTTGACCAAATGCGGTGGCCCAACCCCGGCCCGCCGGATGATCGCCCGGGCCAAAGCCTTGGGCATGAAGGTGATGGTGGGTTGTATGACGGAATCGTCGGTCGGGATTTCGGCCATTGGCCACTTGGCTCCCCTGCTCGACTATGTGGACATGGACGGTGCCCTGCTCATCACCAATGACCCTGCCACCGGGGTGGAGGTGCTGCCCACTGGCCTGCGCTATGCCCACGAGAACGGGACTGGTGCCCAATTGCGCCGATGAACAAGGCCACTTCTTGGCCCCACTTTCCATAGGTGATCGCCTGCGATTGATCCAGTATTCGCTATTTACTACCGCTTCAACTCTGCAAAAGCCAGACACCATTTCCAGATAAACAACAATAAATAAACCCCAATGGTGAAATAGAAAAAGTAGTTTTATTGTCAGTTGCTTTTTTCAAAATAATTACTTATTAAATTTATAATCATTTGTTTACGAAATATTTATTGTGTTTAATTCATTTAACTTTTTATTTATTTTCTACTATTATGTCACTGATCAACGGGGCGTTGCAAGCCGTAAGCATAGTTACCAATACGTGGGCCACCAGCCTGCGCTTTTATACCCAAGCCCTTGGCTACCAGCTTTTGACCGAGGGCCAGTTGTCGGCCAAGCAAAAGGCGGTTTTTGGCCGGCAACTGGGCAAATATGCCTTACTGGGGCACGAACATGGATCGGTGGTGAGGTTGCTGGAGACAGCCGATGCCCAAGCCCTGCCCAATCGCTTGGGGGCGCGTCCGTGGGACCTGGGTCTGGGGGTGATCGAGGCGGGCACACCCGACATCATGCGCACCTACGAGCAAGTGCTGCGCCAGCGGTTTGGGGCCATCTCCGAACCCGCTGAGTTTGATGCCGAAGGCCCGGAACCATTGGGCCACGTGGTGATGAAAAGTGTGGCTTTTATCGGCCCGTCGGGTGAACAAATTTTTGTCACTCAGATTGTCCGACGGCAGGGGGGCGTATCGCTGCTCAAGGAAAGCGCGGTAGCCGGCGTAAATGCCCCCGCCAACGTGGTGATTTCCATGCGCGACCGCGAGCCAATCAATGTCTTTTGGCGGCCCGTGCTGGGCATTGCCCCGGTAAACGACCTGCCCTTGATCAATCCGCTAGCAGCCAAAATCATGGGCGGGCCCCCAGAAATGGGCTTCGATATGCTGCTCATGGGCTATGACCGTGAGCGGATCGGACTGGAGCAGCACATCTACGCGCCGCACAATCCCCGGTTCGATTACCAAACATTTCCCTGCTCTTTTGGCAAAACGGGAGTGGCCTCGGCGTGCTGGCCCTGCCCCGATCCAGCCGCCGCCGCGCACCAAATAGCAGCGGCCGGTTTCCCCGTCATGGGCCAGATCGGGCTACCGCTGCGCCATGCCACCGAACCAATGGCCACTGTGTGCATTGGTCCACTTGGCGAAATTATTGAACTGGCCGAGTGCGAATAACCAACACAATACCCTAAATCGCCTGAGTGGCGACTTCTTCAATCGGGACTAGGGCGGGCATGGGAATGTCTTTCTCAATCACAACCGTTTCCACCAGTTTATCGTGACTGGTCTGGTGGTTCTTGTCCCAGAAATACTGGAAATAGCCCATCAGCAGCATCGAAGCCGAAGAAGCATAGCCCGAGGCCCGCTCAAAACAGTTGTAAAATGTCATGGGCTTGCCATTTAATTTCACTACTTTGATCTGCATAAGCCGTTTACCGGGTGTTTGGCCCTCCCATTTGAAGGGAAATAAGGTGAAATAAGCAACCACACCCAAAAATTTAGTCATCACCCCAATGGCTGAATCGATGTCTTTCAGCGGATGGGCGAGCGAATTGGCCGCGTGCAGGGAATCGGTAAAATCCTTGATCGAATCGTGGGCGATGGCATCGGCCACCAACACTCCCAAGGCGAAAATTGGAACCACTGCCAACAATAC
>Ga0105045_10000269_pt1 | contig 35009 bp, 28 predicted proteins | sample MAT02_FD_78089 | JGI IMG/M metagenome (GOLD analysis project Ga0105045, IMG submission 78089) | Freshwater microbial communities from Lake Fryxell liftoff mats and glacier meltwater in Antarctica - MAT-02 (megahit assembly) | ecosystem: Environmental > Aquatic > Freshwater > Ice > Liftoff...
ATAGTTTTCACATATCTCTCATCAGAGCTAAAAGCATTGGCTATAGCCGAAAAAGTAGCAAGTACTTATAATACAGAAGTAGTCGCTCTAAAGTCAGATGCATCAGACTTTGCAGCGTCTGAAGCTTTGATCGCTTCAGTCATCGAAAGGTTTGAACGACTAGACATCCTCATCAATAATGCTGGCATTACTAAAGATACACTCATACTACGTATGTCAGAAGAGCAATGGGATGATGTCATCAGAATCAATTTGAAATCTGTTTTTAACCTCACAAAGCATGCACTGAAACCTATGATGAAGCAAAAGTCTGGTTCAATTATCAATATGAGCTCGGTGGTAGGAGTTTTTGGAAATGCTGGGCAGGCCAATTATGCAGCATCGAAGGCAGGAATAATAGGATTCACTAAGTCTATAGCAAAGGAAGTAGGGTCACGCAACATCAGATGTAACGCTATCGCACCTGGTTTTATAGAAACTGACATGACACATACCCTCACAGATGAGCAAAAAAAATCATATACGGACAATATTCCACTGAAGAGATTAGGCTCGGGAGCAGACGTTTCTAACGCGTGTATTTACTTAGGTTCTGACCTGTCAGCGTATGTTACGGGGCAAGTATTGAGCGTTTGCGGCGGATTAAATGTATAATTTTAAAAAAAAATACAAAAAACTTTTGCATCTCTCAAGAAAACATTACTTTTGCATTCTTTTTGGAAGTTCATAATTTAAATATATTAATTTTATTTATATTTTATATAGGATTTTCAATAATTTAAATTTTAACATTACAAATAATATTTAAGATGAAGAAGGATATTCACCCACAAGATTACAGAATGGTAGTTTTCAAAGACATATCTAATGATGAAATGTTTTTGACTCGTTCATGTGTAAAGACAAGAGATTCGATTACCTACACAGATGGTAATGAATACCCTATGGTCAAAATGGAAGTTTCGGCTTTTAGTCATCCGTTTTTCACTGGTAAATTGAAATTTGTGGATACTGCAGGAAGGATTGATAAATTCAACAAGAAATTTGCAAAGTTCGCAAGCAAAGAATAATTTTGACTTTTTCAAAAGAATTAAAGCCCTTATCTTACATGAGGGCTTTTTTTGTTTTACTTTTATTATTTTGATACTACCTTATATAACGATTAACATTAAAGAAAGCGCTTTCTCATGACAAATATATTTCCTACCAATCTGATACTCTTTGATGATGATAATTGGGGGCATTTATTGCCACTAACACTCACACGTCCGATTTCAGAGATCCGTGTAGGAATACTGACGATCAAGGAAAAATGGCAAAAGCACCTAAATGTTACCGCAAGTTATATCACACAAGATTACCTATCTAGTAAATATCCGATACACATAGAGGATGACAATATCCTAATCAATAGCACTATCCTGCCTAGCCAAACCCTGATAAAATATGTCAAGCAACTGCGATTAAATGAGGCATTGGTATTGGGTGAGGAGATGATAGCCGCTAGATTATCAAATAAACAGCTAAATAACCTAGGTGACAGTGAAGAGACATTCAAGACATTAAAAAAAATAGATCTAGAAAATCAATCTTCCCTAACGATAGATAGGATATTGCGGACGCACTATATATTCCAACTTAATGCACAAGAGCTAATCAAAGATTTTGAGTTGATCACCAAAGGCCTAATCTCCCAAGAAGTCTCTAAGACAAATAATGTGTTTGGTAAGTATCCTATCTTTCTAGAGCAAGGTGTGTCTATGGAATGCTGCAATATCAATACCAATGAAGGCCCTGTATATATAGGTGCTCACGCTATAATCATGGAAGGCTGCAACATCAGAGGAGGCCTCAGTGTCGGTGAGCGTGCAGTCATAAAAATGGGAAGTAAAATATATGGTGCAACCACCATAGGTCCTCACTGTCGCGTGGGTGGCGAGGTCAATAATTCGGTACTTTTTGGGTATTCTAATAAAGGACATGATGGTTTTTTAGGCAATAGCATCATCGGCGAGTGGTGCAATTTGGGCGCTGACACTAATACTTCTAACCTGAAGAACAACTATCAAACCGTAAAAACATGGAGTTATGTAGATCAAAAATTTACCGATACGGGTCTTCAATTTTGTGGTATTGTGATGGGCGACCACTCTAAATGTGGCATAAATACGATGTTCAATACTGGTACAACCGTTGGTGTGGCATGTAATATATTTGGAGATGGATTCCCACGTACGTATATACCTTCGTTCTCGTGGGGAGGTGCTGCTGAGTTTGTAAAACATACTTTTCCTAAAGCGATAGAAACAGCAAAAGCAGTACTAGACAGGAGAAGCGTAACATTATCGGAAGAAGATATCGAAATACTTAGATATGTAGAATCTAGCGGAGATGTTTACAAAAAATAATCTATTCAGTCATCTTTTTTCTAATGTATCTGTAGCAAAACAAAGTAACTAATACCGATACCTGTGTAATATAATAAGTAAATACTTTACTATGTTTTTTCCAATCGGTGATACACAGGTTCAAGGCGGTCATAAGCCTTATGTCAGCTACACTTTGATAGCGCTCAATATCGTCGTCTGGTTTATACAGCTCACTGTACCTGGCAATCTAATCTGCGAGTGGGCAGCAATACCTATAGATGTGGTTCAAGGAACAGCTTACCTGACCTTGCTCACGAGCATATTTATGCATGGTAGTTGGATGCACTTGATAGGTAACATGTCTTTTTTATGGGTTTTTGCTGACAATATCGAAGCGAAAATCGGTAGTTTTAGATTTTTGATATTTTATTTATCTGGTGGAATTGCTGCTAGTTTTGCACATATTTACTTCAGTACAGTGTCGTCTGAACTTGCGATGATCAGCTGCTTGCCATGCAGTATGAGTGATCCCTGCGGTGATTTGGCTCAGATATCATCATCCGTCATCCCTTCACTAGGTGCTAGTGGTGCGATATCAGCAGTGATGGGAGCTTATCTACTGATGTTTCCTAGTTCGAAGATCAAAGTATTGGTAGTCATTTTATTTACTTCCTTTGAAGTGCCCGCATTGGTATTTTTGGGAATTTGGTTCATTCAGCAACTCTTCTCAGGACTCGGGTCTCTAGAAGAAGTCACAGCAGCTAGTGCAGGAGTCGCCTGGTGGGCGCACATAGGTGGCTTTGCATTTGGGTTACTAGCGGGTTTGTTTTTACGAAAATACTTAAAGGAGATGCCCGTGGATCGTGGAGAGGATTATGTGTAGTGGGATTGTGATTAGGGTTGAGCAAAAGTTATTGAATTCATATTAATTATAATTTAATTTGTAAATATATGATTAATAATTAAATAGTACGCAAATAATTAAAAATAGTTCTACCCATTCATGAAATGGTACTAGAAAGCGTATTTTTGCGACTTTCTAAAAAGAAATAGAAATTAGAATCGCTATGAATAGCAAATTAATCATCTGCACAAAAATCACTTTTACACCTATCTAGCCATTTTCCGTTTAGGAATATAATTTTCTAGGCTTTAGCTTTTATTAAACGTAATCCATGAAAAAATATTTTAATTTATTCGATCTCAAACAAAAGGTAGATTACAAAATAGAGATCCTATCAGGATTGACCGTAGCATTAGCCTTAGTACCGGAAGCCGTTGCATTCGCATTGATAGCAGGACTGGCGCCACTTACAGGACTCTATGCAGCATTTGTAATGGGCTTAGTCACTTCAGTATTAGGCGGCAGACCAGGCATGATTAGTGGAGCAACAGGTGCAGTTGCGGTAGTACTCGTGACACTTGCCAAAACTCAAGGCGTGGAATACATATTTGCGACGGTGATCCTAGCAGGAATTATACAAGTATCTGCTGGATTGCTGCGACTAGGCAAGCTTATCAGACTTGTACCCCACCCTGTGATATTTGGTTTTGTCAATGGGTTAGCCATTATTATATTTATGTCACAACTAGATCAGTTTAAGGATGCTTCCGGCATCTGGTTGGTGGGCAATTCACTCTATATATTGCTAGGATTGGTTTTGCTGACGATGTTGATCATCTGGGGTTTGCCAAAGTTTACTAAGGCTATCCCCGCTTCACTTGTTGCCATCCTTGTGGTTTTTGGATTGGTATATTTGTTGGGGATAGACACTAAAACAGTAGGTGACATTGCATCTATAGAGGGAGGTTTTCCGCCTTTTCACTTACCTAGTGTTCCATTAGATTTTACTACCCTGCAGATTATTTTGCCTTACGCTGCAATCGTGGCCGGTGTAGGATTGATTGAAAGTTTACTAACCCTAAACATCGTGGACGAGATAACCGAAACACGAGGTAGAGGTAACAAAGAAGCTGTAGCTCAAGGAATAGCAAATGTACTTTCTGGATTTTTTTCAGGTATGGGTGGATGTGCTATGATCGGACAAAGTTTGATTAATATATCTAATGGAGCACGGGCGAGACTTTCGGGAATAGTTGCATCTATATTGCTGCTTATATTTGTGATGTTTGGTTCAGGTTTGATCGAAAAAGTACCTATGGCAGCACTCACAGGTCTAATGATCATGGTATCAATCGGAACTTTTGAATGGGCTAGTTTGAAGACATTTACGAAGTTTCCTAAATCTGATATATTCGTCATGGTCATGGTTACGATGGTCACTGCTGTGCTACATAATCTTGCATTGGCAGTGATTATAGGAGTAATTATCGCTGCATTAGTGTTTGCATGGGACAACGCTAAACGAATCAGAGCCAGAAAACATATCGATGAACAAGGTATAAAGCATTATGAAATATATGGACCACTTTTCTTCGGTTCCGTAGCTGCTTTTAATGAAAAATTTGAGGTGCAAGAAGATCCAGAAGAGATTATTATAAATTTTAGTGAGAGTCGCGTAGTAGATATGTCTGCCATCGAAGCACTCAACAAAATCACGGAACGATACTCTAAAGTAGGTAAAAAAGTACATCTCAAACACCTGAGTGCCGACTGCCGTCAACTCATCAAAAACGCAGACGAATTAGTAGATGTCAATGTGATAGATGATCCAACTTACAAAATTGTATCCAATGATTTTTGATAATCGATGAATAGATCTTTAGAAATATGGCTTTAAATCAAAAAATAATCAGTGAAACTTAAATAAAATTAACGTATATAATAACTACAATCTTACTTTTGTTTATCTTTGTATGGAAATAAGATTTGATCTAAAAATAATGGCATAATCAAACTCAAATGAAGCAAATATTATCAATCATTATTTTGTGCGGAATGACTTTCAATGCTAAAGCTCAAGACGCAAGCGTAGAAAAGTCAACTTTCGGAATTCAAACTGGATTTTTTGGAGTTTGGTTACACAACGAGGCCAAATTATCAAACGCTATAGCACTACGAACTGAAATCGGAATAAATGGTGGGCTATGGGGTGGAGAATATTATGAAAAAACAGGATTCTTATTGATCCCAGTGATTATAATTGAGCCAAGATTTTATTACAATCTAAATAATAGAGTTAAACAATCAAGAAGAATTGATGGAAACAGCGGAAACTTCATCTCACTTAAAAATAGCTATCACATTGACTGGTCCATATTTTCTAATACGGATAATATTGAACTGATAAGTCATCTTTCGATAGTTCCAACCTGGGGCATAAGACGAAATATAGGCAAATATTTTAATTATGAAGCAGGAATAGGATTAGGGTTTAATATCAATTTTGCTAAACGCACCGGATATATCGAAAATGAAATCAAAGCAATAGGTAATTATCATCTACAAATAGGATATCGATTTGCTACCTCTAGATCGTAACGATATCATTTTCATTAATGCAAAATTAGAAAATCATTTATTGTTATTATTCCATTCTGCCTTCATAATTTAATATACAAAGTTCATCTTTGATATTTTTCCAGAATAAGCTACTTCTTGCTCTCCAGTTTTGGTAGCACCGAGCTTGTGATAGATATTTGTGAGCAGATATCGCCCGAACCAATATGAAAAAAACCTGTTCTATATACTGAAATATATAATCCAATATCATAGTCTTGACCTCGTGATTGATACCTTTTCCCCAGCAGCTTGTACTATAGCATATATAGACTATCAATTCGGTTTTTCCCACTTCATCAATGACGTAAAACCTCGTGCAACCAATCATACCACCTGTAGCTTTATCGATGATATAGAACGCCCCACCACTTTGAATCGCATCATCAAAAGAGTTCTTAAACACTTCTCTTTGGTACCTATTATTATTAGGGTGTTGCTCCCATACCCTTGGATCGGAAGCGACCATAAATAATTGCTCAAAGTCATCTTCAGTAAGTTGTCTGAGGATTAGTCGTGGTCGAATGATGTCGCTGGTATAATGTTACTTATCAGATATGAGCCACTCTAGGTCATATCTAATAAGTTGAGCGTAAAAATCAATGTAATTTGCTTAACTAAACAACATTTGATTTATTAATAGCAATTTAATGTACTTCAATTGATAGCCTTAGTTAGAATTATTGATTATGCAGTTTATTAGTAAACAGGGATCTCAGTGCTACCAAAACTTCTAACTTGCATTCTGACAACTATATAGATTTATCACTGTTTATAAAATCTTTACCCAAAACGTATGAATGTCTAAGGTTCCGAGGAAGTACAAATTTGTAGATTTATCTGATTATGGTAGATTCGTTGCCCGATGGATAGCCGCAGCCTTAACCAATACCTCCGTCACGCCTATCCAAGTGACCACATCGTTTATAGTATCAGGTTTGCTAGCGATTATTTGTATTATTTATGGATATAATTTTGCAGCGGCATTTTTTTTAATCCTTAAATCTATATTAGATGCTGCAGACGGTGAATTGTCTAGGATGAAAAATATGCCTTCATACATAGGTAGATACTATGATTCTATCGCCGATATTATATTAAATTTCTTGTTTTTATTGACGTTGTGCATCATTCATAACCAATCCTATTTTTACTTTATATTAGCTTTTGTAGGAGTCCAGCTCCAAGGCACACTATATAACTACTACTATGTGATCTTGCGCAACAGCGTGGAAGGTGATACAACTAGCCGGATTATCGAAGACAAAGCTCCCAAGGCAATGGCAGGAGAAAGCCAAGAAAGAGTTGATCTATATTTTAAAGTTTTTAATTTTCTATATAAGGCATTTGACAAGTCGATATACTATTTTGATAAAGCTGCATTCCACGGCAAGTCTTTTCCAAAATGGTTCATGACTTGTGTTTCTATGCTTGGTCTCGGCTCTCAATTGCTCATCATGAGTGTAATGTTGGTTTTTGGTATAGGTCAATACATAATACCATTTTTCATTTTTTACTCTTTGATGATTGTGGTGCTTATAGGAATCCGCCGCCTACTTTTGTGATAAAGGTGCGCGTTAACTTAAGATGAAAAATTTAGCCTCGCATTTCTATTTTAGTAAATACCTTATTTCTATACTAAATACCGTGGTATTATCCTTTAGTTTTGATGATTCCTATTAGATACAATTCTATTGCCGCCTTCAAAATCGGTTCTAATAATGCTATGTCTTGTTGTGGGTTTACGCTAGAACTTCTCATTTTTTTTGCGATCGCCTATCTCTAAATGTTCGTGAATCGAATGTTTTCCTTCAACCATCAATAAATAAGGCTCATTGGAATTTTTGTTTACCACCAGAAAAAACATCTTATTTTGAAGTAAAAGCAAGGTTATCCATACTTGGTGTTTTCAGTGATATTGGCTTCTTGCTCTAAAATAATAGTCCTAAGTGCCATCAGGCAGCTCTTATTAGACTCATTCTTATTGAGATAGAAGCTATGGAGATCAGACGTCATTAAATTTTAATATCTCAAAAATACAAAAAACAAAATTACTTTATCTTTTGCTACTAACTTTAAACTAAAAGAGTACTTTGTTACATCACTTGCGGCCACTTAAATACCAATATAAAATTAATTAAGTACCTTTGCGTTAAGCAAGTTATAAAAATTAGGTGAATAGTTGATTTGTTTTACGGCATCTTTTCTTAAATCACTAATTTTACCTTGTATTTTTAATCAAAATTATTAAAAATGTCGATCCATAAATCTGGTTTTGTAAATATCATAGGCAATCCGAACGTAGGTAAATCTACGCTACTAAATGCGCTCGTAGGCGAAAAAATGTCAATCATCACTAGCAAACCACAAACTACCAGACATAGAATATTTGGCTTATTAAATGGCGAAGATTTCCAAATCGTGTTTTCGGATACGCCGGGCATCATCGAGCAACCTATCTACGGAATGCAGTCGAGTATGAATAAGTTTGCTTATTCCTCATTTGAGGATGCAGATATATTGCTTTTTATGACTGACATATACGAAAAATATGATGGGACTGAAAAAGTTATCTCATCCCTTACAAAATGCGAGTGTCCAAAATACTTGATTATCAACAAGATAGACGAAGACAAAGACAATAGAAGTGATGAAATCGCAGCTAAATGGGCTGAATGGGTGCAATTTGATGAAGTTTTTTTCATATCCGCAAAACACAAATCAAATACGCAAACTCTCCTAGATTGCGTGCTAGAAGTGCTACCCGAAAGTCCCCCTTATTATCCAAAAGATGAGCTTTCTAACAGATCTGAAAGATTTTTTGTATCAGAAATCATTCGCGAAAAAATCCTTAAAAACTATAAACAAGAAGTCCCTTACTCTTGCGAAGTCGTCATATCAAGGTTTAAAGAAGAGGAAAAACACGGTCAACCGCTACTGATGATCTATGCAGATATCTATGTCAATCGCACGACCCAAAAACAGATTATCATAGGAAAAGGTGGTGCCGCCATCAAAAAACTTGGAATAGAATCACGTATCGAAATAGAAGATTTTTTTGACAAACATATTTTTTTAGACTTGAACGTCAAAATCAAAGAAAACTGGCGTGATGATGAAAAAATGCTGAAACACTTTGGTTATAATGATTAGTCTTTTGGCATATAATACACTTCCCAAAATATATATTTTTAGTTAAATCATATTTATTTTTTAAAAAAATATAGTATTCATTTTTATATATCAATTTAATGCACTACCTTAGCTTTATCAAATATTAAAACAATTATGGCAAAATATAAAAACAGACCTTCACAAGGCAAAAAAGTTGATATCAGCAAAGAAGATATCAAGGATGAAAAGCAATTTTTTAAGGTAGCTATCATCATTACATTAGTTATATTAGTGGTTATCTATTTGATCTATCAGGGTATGCAATAGTGTAGTGATTTAAAAACATATTGTTAATTTATTTGCAAGCCATTGTTTTCCAATATTTTAGCTTTTCTCAATTTATAGCTTAGGCTAAGAATTTCAAAAACATTTTCATGTTGAAAACGAAGCACTTATAGCTCATTTTAACATAAGTTATTTAATCACTTCAATACTATATATCCCTACTTTAGAGCTTATATGTCCTTAATTTTTATTAATCGACAGTAAATTTCAACAAATAAATATTTTGGTGGTTATGATTATATAATAAATATCACCAAAATAATATTATAATGTATTCACCATTTCGTTTTTTACCGTTATTAGCAATTATTTTCTTTGTTACATCTAATATTTGGTCGCAAGACTTAAAGTTAACAGAGTATGCTCGTGGACTTCGCAAGCCCGTAGATTTAGTTTTTGCCCCGCAGGCTGATGACGTCAGAATGTTTGTGGTAGAAAAAGATGGCCTGATCCAAATCATAAATCCAAACGGAACGAAGTTGTCAGCTCCTTTTCTTAATATAGACCCAAAAGTCAACTCCTCAGCCAATGAGCGAGGCCTATTAGGTATGTGTTTTGATCCCAACTATGCTAATAATGGGTATTTTTATGTAAATTATACCAATACCAATGGTAATACTAATATCTCCAGGTTTACAAAAAGCGCTAGTAATGCTAACTTGGCTAATCCTGATTCAGAATTGGTCTTGATGACTATTAATCAACCTTTCAATAATCACAATGCAGGCGATATCAGTTTTGGCCCTGATGGTATGTTATATATAGGCACTGGAGATGGTGGTAGTGGAGGTGACCCAGGTAATCGCTCACAAAACCCTAAAGATCTACTCGGCAAAATGCTTAGAATCGATGTCAATAACATTACTACCAAATACAAAATCCCTACCGACAATCCATACATCAATAATAGTGATACACTACCAGAGATTTGGGCTATCGGACTGCGTAACCCTTGGAGGTTTAGTTTCGATAATCTAGAAAAAACCCTTTGGATAGCAGACGTCGGACAAGACAAATGGGAAGAAATCAACAAGGTCTCTGCTGCGGAAGCTAAAATCAATTATGGCTGGAGATGTTTTGAAGGTAAAGAGACCTTTAACAGATCTGGTTGTAAAGCTGCAAGCGAGTACCTCCCTCCCATCTATCAATATGCCAATAAATTTGACATTGGTTGCTCCATCACTGGAGGATACGTATATCGTGGTACTAGATTCCCTAATCTATATGGCAAGTATATCTACTGCGACTACTGTACAGGTCTTTTCTGGGCACTGTATCAAGGTACAGATGGTGTCTGGGTAAATGATCTGCTTTTTGATGGAGATGACAAAGATTTTGCGACCTTCGGAGAAGACAATAAAGGTGAACTCTATGTAGCTGGTCTTGAAACTGGAGTGATTTTTAAAGTAGGAGATAGCACGACAAGTACTGGGGACCTACAAAAGCCTACCGCTTTTAACTTAGCAGTTCTAACTAACCCCGTAGATGATCTATTGAAAATCAACATCACTTCTCAAAAAGTAGATAAAGCCCACTTAAAACTCATAGACCTCAAAGGTAAACTGATCAAAGACTTAGGCACTCTAAATACAAACTCTATCCACGAGATCAACATATCTGCCATGGGTTCGGGTATATATTTGATAATCTCGCCACAGGACGAAAACATTGCTGTCAAGGTGGTGAAGATGTAAGCGTAAGGAAATGATGCAAGAAAAAAAGTAACTGCAAAAAAGCATTTGAATCAAATATCAAATGCTTTTTTGCATTTAAAGCTCATCTCACTATTAAAAATCATTTTCTTCTTATCCCAACTTAACCGCTACTTAACCTACCTATTTGTTAAAATTAAATTAAGTATCCTCGCTTTTGTATCTTTTTTGCTAATCCATCGGTTTCGATAGGTGTAATCAAGTATATAAATCATATAACTTCATTGTAATTAAGGAAAATTATTAGGATTTATTTATTTTCAACTTATTTATTCAACTTATAATTAGTAATAAATAGTTAATACATAGCATTAAATTGATTATATTAAATATTATATATCAGATGAACATAAGATTATTTTTACTTTTTTTTAGCACAATTTGGGTTAGTTCAGCGACTCAAAGCTTATTTGGTCAAAACAAAATCAAATGGGTGACATGGGAAGAAGCTATTGAGAAGTCAAAAAAAGACAAAAAGAAACTCTTTGTAGATATCTACACGGATTGGTGTGGATGGTGCAAAAAAATGGATCAGACTACCTTTGGGGATGATGATATAGCCAAATACATCAACAAAAACTATCATGCTATAAAATTTGATGCAGAGATGACCTCAACTGTGATCCTAAAAGGTGACTTATATTCGTATGTAAAAAGTGGTCAAAGAGGCTATCACGAACTTGCAGCTAAGCTGCTACAAGGTCGCATGAGTTTTCCATCTACTGTAATATTGGACGAAGACCTGAACCTCATTCAGGCAATACCAGGCTATCAGTCAATAGAAACCATGGAACAAATCATTACTTATTTTGGATCTAATAGCCATAAGACCATACCGTGGGCAAGGTTCACACAAACTTATGACTCAGAAACCTATCTAAATCTAGCGTCTAAACAAAAATAGCAGCTTATATTTAAGCTTTTGTTGGTCAGACATATATACATTTTTTGTACATTTGTGTTTTTTATAAATATAAGGATCTAAACCTTTTGATTTAAAGATTGTAGTGATTATGTTTTTAATAAAAACGAGCTTTTGGATGTTTATAATTCTATCTTATACTTATAAACACAATTAAATACTTCCAAAACATATTTAATTTTTTAATTTAATCTTGTATAAAAGTGTATCTAAACCTCTATATTTACTTCAGAAAAGTAGTAATCTTTTCGATCCTTTGTTTCCTTTCAAGTGCAGTTTATAGCCAAAATGGTGTTCTAAAGGGTACAATCAAAGACAAATTAACTAATCAGCCGCTCATAGGTGCTAATGTAGAAATAATAAATACCACCACAGGTACAGTTACTGACCTAGATGGAAAATATATATTAGAAAATCTAAAGCCTGGTTTATATACTATAGAAGTAACTTACATAGGTTATGATATGAAGAGAGAGGCAGAGATAGAAGTGCAGCAAATAAGACCTACCATCCTTAATTTTGAACTAACAGAAAACGCAAAACAGCTATCAGAGATTGTCATCAAAACAAGCTCATTTAAAAAAACAGCAGAAAGTCCACTATCTTTACGGACAATAGGAATATCTGAAATCAAGCGAAACCCAGGAGCAAACAGAGATATATCACGAGTCATTCAGTCTCTGCCAGGTGTCACCTCTACAGCTTCGTTTAGAAATGACCTCATCATACGTGGAGGTGCGCCCAATGAAAATAGATTTTATATAGATGATGTAGAAGTTCCCGTCATCAATCACTTTGCAACTCAAGGTTCATCAGGTGGACCCGCAGGTATAATCAATGTCGATTTTGTTCGTGAGGTAGATTTCTACAGTGGAGCATTTCCAGTCAACAGAGGCAATGCACTGAGCTCTGTTTTTAATTTTAAATATAAGGAAGGAAGAGATGATCGGATAGGCGCAACGACGACCGTAGGCGCAACTGATATAGGTGTAACGCTAGACGGCCCGATAGGCAAAAAAAGTAATTTTTTGGTTTCTGCCAGAAGATCTTATTTACAGTTTTTGTTTAAAGCCATAGGCCTACCCTTTCTACCTACTTACAACGATTTTAACGTCAAGTACAAGTACAAAATCAATCCCAAAAACGAAATTTACTTTATTGGATTGGGTGCTGTGGACAAGTTTGAGCTAAATCTAGCAGCCGGAACAGACGAAACCAATCAGTTCATACTCGCTCAGATTCCCGTCAATAATCAATGGAACTATACCAATGGACTCGTTTATAAAAGATACGGAGACAACGGTTACACAACCTTTGTATTAAGTAGAAACATGCTCAACAACGAAGCTACGAAGTACAGAAACAATACTAATAATCCGGCAGACCTAACGCTAAATTACCGCTCACAAGAGATAGAAAATAAGCTGCGTGTAGAGACTTTTCAGAAGCGCAATGGCATAGAGTTCATGATAGGTGGCGCGTATGAGTTCGTTAAATATAATAATCGGACATTCAGTCAAATCTTTACTTCTTCCGGCGCTCAAGAAATCAACTTCAATTCTAATATTGCTTTTCATAAATATGGATTTTTTGCTAATTCTAGCAAAAAGTTTATCAATGACAAGCTCAATGTAAGTCTTGGCCTCCGCTTAGATGGCAATAGCTTCTCTGATGACATGGCCAATCCACTAGATCAATTTTCACCAAGGCTATCTATTTCTTATGCACTGACCGAAAAACTAAATATTAACTTCAATGCAGGACAATACTTCCAATTGCCACCATACACTGTCCTAGGATATCGTGAAAATGAAGTTCTAGTCAATAAACAAAACAATGTCAAATACATCGGTAATCAACAACTGGTAGCAGGTGTAGAGTATAATATCAGTACTACATCTCGTATAACACTAGAAGGATATTACAAAAAGTATAGTAATTATCCTTGGCTATCAAGAGAGCAAATTTCACTCGCTAATCTAGGTGGTGATTTCGGTGTGATAGGTAACGAACCTGTTTTTTCGATATCAGATGGAAGAACTTATGGCTTAGAAGTACTTTTGCAACAGAGGTTATACCGAGGATTTTATGGGATAGTTGCACTGACTTTTGGAAGGTCAGAGTTTACAAATATGGTGGACAACTATGCACCAAGTAGCTGGGACTCGAGAGCTATAGCTAATATAACACTTGGCAAAAAGCTAGGCAAAAATTGGGAAGTGGGTACTAGATTTAGATACCAATCAGGACTTCCATTCACACCCTTTGCTGCTAACTCAGATCTCGTAACCAACTGGAATAGGAACTTTGGAGGTAGATTAGACTTTAATCAAATCAATACACAAAGACGAGGATTCTCCAACGGACTAGATTTGCGAATAGACAAAAAATGGTTCTTCACCAAGTGGGAACTCAATCTGTTTCTTGATTTACAAAATGTCACTGCTGCAACTGTAGCTACCAATAGACTTATACTAGATCGCCCGCTAGATGATACTGGGCTTCCGATAGGAGATGGTATCATTGTCAATCCGAATGACCCGATAGACCAACAAAGATTTCTAGTCAAAAATATTCCTGATAATAATGGAACAGTATTGCCGACCTTAGGTATAATTATTTCATTATAGGTTATTATTAAGATAGATTAGCTCAAAACTAATTATTTTAATCCTTTCATATCATATTATGTAAAAATATGATTTATCTTGCACCCGATTTACTCGGAATAATTCAATTTAATTGTTCGTTAGTAAATCTTACAAAAGAAATATAATGTCTTCCATAGATAAAAAACATAATAAAAATACAGCAACAGTCACACCCTACGGTGATACTACTGACTCTAAAAAAGGGCAAGTAACCACGATGTTTGACCGTATAGCACCTCATTATGATAACCTCAATCTAATACTTTCATTAGGTATAGACAGGTATTGGCGCAAAAAAGCTATACAACTTATCGCTTTGCAAAACCCAAAAACGATACTAGATATAGCTACTGGAACAGCAGATCTAGCCATAGAAGCTGCCAAGGTGATACGTCCAGACCAAATCATAGGTGTGGATATCTCAGCAAATATGATCAGCATAGGATCAGACAAAATAGCCGCTAAAGGTATGGACAATATCATAACGCTAGAGTTGGGTGACAGTGAGCAGTTGAGGTTCGAAACAGATACTTTTGATACTGTTATGGCTGCCTTTGGTGTTAGAAATTTTGAAAACTTACGTCTCGGCCTCAAAGAAATGAACAGAGTTCTGAAGCCAGGAGGTCAAATCATGGTATTGGAATTTTCAAAACCTCGAATATTTCCATTAAAGCAATTGTTTAATTTATACTTTAAATACATTTTGCCCGTTATAGGTAAGATAAGGTCAAAAGATCAGAATGCTTACAAGTATCTTTATGAGTCAGTTCAGGTTTTTCCAGATTATGAAAACTTCAACGCCATACTAGTAGAATGTGGATTTATAGAGGCAAAATTTAAAGACTTAACTGCAGGAATATGCACCATATACACGGCAAAAAAGCCATAATTTTATTTATTTTTACACTTTTGGCAGCACCGCTTTGGAGTCAAATCGGCGGTAGAGGCAATTATAACTTTAGAGCCTTTAACAAAAAGTCTTATTACTTCGGCATCAACCTTGGTTTTAATAACTCAGGTTATAAAATCTATAATTCAAAAGTATTTATCAATAATGATAGCATACGCGTCACAGGTGGTAGCAACAAAGTGGGAGTCAATATGCACATGATTACTAACCTCAAATTAGGCGATTATTTTGATTTTAGATTTTTACCAGGGTTCTCATTTGCTAATCGTGGCTTCCTTTTCACGCAAGTGTCGGACAATAAAGTAGTGGAGCGAAATGTAGAATCTGTATTTTTTGAAATGCCTTTTCATATCAGATTTAAATCCGAACCCTACAAAGACAAACGACTATTCGTAATGGCGGGGCTCAAATATAGCTATGATGTGCAGACATCATCCAAGGCTAGATCTACGATACTCAGGATTGCACCGCACGATTTCCAATACGAATTCGGTATCGGCTTACAGATGTTTTATCCATACTTTATATTCTCACCCGAGATTAAGTTTTCGAGAGGTATCAACAATCTTTTATTGAGCAATAGTGCTCAAAATGAAGCTAGAGTACTCGAAAATGTAGTATCACAGATCTTTACCATTTCTTTTAATTTTGAAGGTTAGATATAAATTATTCAGTATTATTTGTTCATTTTGTTTAAAAAATGTATATTTCATTATTTAATATCGTCTTAAAGTATTAACTTTACCATAAAATAATAATGTATGCACAAGATAATTATAACTTTCGCTCTTGTTTTGCTTTTTTCAACGCTGTCATCTGCCCAAGTTTACTTCGGCGGTGGATTAAGGTACAATTCTAATAGCGATTTTTCAGCTATTGCACCACAAGTAAAACTAGGTGTGGGATTAAGTGATAAAGTTGTTATAAACGGTAATTTTGCTTACTATCTCGGATCTAAAGCTACTTGGACAACTGACTTGGATTTGCATTACAAGTTATTCAATATAGCCGATAGGTTCCACATAGACCCTATGGCGGGTATCACGTTTACAAGAACAGATATTACTAACAATTCACTCACATTGGGTTTATCCTTAAAGCTATTAACTGATTCATACACTTACTTCCTAGAGCCAAGATATATCTTGGATAACAATCAGACGGTATTTACACTTGGTGTGATATTCTAGTTTAACACTGTAAAATACAATGAGTATAATCAACTCAAATAAAACAACATATAAATTTATAAAATATCACATATCAATAGGCATATTGTTCATTTATATGGTCTTACTTAGCTCTTGTCAACAATCTGTACCTATGGTCAACCCAAATCTAGACATACAAGGACACAGAGGATGTAGAGGTCTGATGCCCGAAAACACGATACCTGCTTTTATAAAAGCATTAGATATAGGTGTAACTACAATCGAAATGGATGTAGTCATCACTGGAGATGGTGAAGTATTGGTATCTCATGAACCATTTTTTAATCATGAGATATCGACACATCCTAACGGCAAATCGGTAACTAGTTCAGAGGAACAAAGTCTGAATATATATCACCTGACAGTCGAGGAAGTACAAGCCTACGATGTAGGAACTAAACCCCATAGCAAATTTGCACAGCAATCTAAGTTCAAAGTCCACAAACCGCTCTTAAAGGAAGTCGTAGACAGTGTAGAGCATTATACAGCATTGCATAATTTGCCAATGGTTCATTACAATATAGAAATAAAATATACAAATGAAACAGCTGGCAAGTACCATCCAGAAGCTAGAGAATTTGCTACGATGCTAAATGATGTCATCATTCAAAAAGGAATAACTGCTAGATGTACCGTACAGTCATTTGCCCCTATATGCCTCGATGAAATGGCTACGGTAAACCCTGAACTAAAACTAGTATTGCTGATAGAAAATAGAGAAGACCTGGAAGCAAACTTAGCAATGATTCATACTAAAATATATGCCTATAGTCCTTATTACAAACTTGTAGATAAAGGACTGGTAGATAAATGCCACGCAAAAGGTATAAAAATAATTCCTTGGACGATAAATAATGAGGAGGATATCAAGTATTATATCGGCCTCAATATAGATGGAATCATATCTGACTATCCAGATAAAGTGCTAGAAATCTATCAAAATATGCGTAACGACGGTCAATAAAATTTAAATATCTCTGGCCATGCCCATCTTAAGTATCAATGATTATAAACCTCCTTTCTTACTCCGCAATAACTATATAAACACGCTCTATCCTTACTTTTTTAGAAAGTTTGAGCCCATAAAATATCATAGAAAAAGAGTACATACAGTTGATAATGATTTTTTTGATGTAGATTTTTCGCTTTTAAAAAACCCTCCACATCAACCTCGTAAGCTAGCTATCATCATCCATGGTCTAGAAGGATCGTCGCACTCACAATACATGAAAGGTCATACCATAGCACTCAATAATGCACAGTATGATGTAGCTGCTATCAACTTTCGCTCTTGCAGTGGGCAAATAAATATCACCAAAAGGCTTTATCACAGTGGTTTTACAGAGGATTTGCATTACTTTATCAATAACTATAGCGCCACTTATGAACGCATATACATCATAGGGTTCAGCATGGCCGGCAACATGGTGCTCAAGTATGTGTCTGATGCTATATATAAGCTGAGCAACAAAATCAAAGCAATAGTAGCAGTCTCTGCGCCTATAGACCTAAAGGGGTCTAGCAATGAATTTAAAAAAACAAGAAACAAAATCTACGATTATAACTTTCTAAATTCCCTAATTGATAAAGTCAAAGAAAAACATGGGCAGTTTCCCGATGCATTTTCTTTAGAAGATCTAAAAAAAATAAAAACGCTTTACGACTTTGATGATTACTTTACAGCTCCTATGCATGACTTTGAAAGTGCCGATGATTATCATGAGAAATCTAATGCCGAGCAGTTTCTCTCAAATATCAAAATCCCTAGTTTACTTATAAATTCACGGGACGACTCATTTCTGTCCATTAAGTGCTATCCTTACGAGCAAGCAAACGAAAGCGACTACCTCTACTTACTCACGCCAGAGTATGGAGGCCATTTGGGTTTTGCCAATTTTAGATCATCAGACTATTGGATAGAGTCACAAGTTGTCGATTTTTTAGATCTATGGTGAGTAAGTCATAAACTCAAGATTTCTTATGATTCTGTTTGCCTTTCAACAAGTAAACCTTCCATGTTTACTCCTTTATTGATATCGATAGGTCTAAAGTCTTTCCTTACCACCTACCTTTCCTTACTTATCGTTTTCAACCTTCCGAGTGATGCCATCCCACCATGATTGTGTACCACTTTTTAATGCTATGAGGTGACATTTATTTTTATTCTTTCATGCAACCTGTCAAAAAGTCTTCTATGGTTTTGCCATTCTTATCTAAGAATGATTTGATTTTATGAGTAACTCACGACAGCACTATATTTTGGCTAAACAAATTTATTTGGTGATGTATCCCTTTGTTCTAAATAAATTTGCAGCACCAAAGAGAAAACTATAAATTTCACCTTCTTTCTTCATCGTTGATGGTTCACCAAATTTATTTGGTGATGTGAGTTCAAGAGTTGCAATTTTAATGACGATTGCGTTAATTGCGCCAGCAAATAAAATGTAACTTTGCCACTTTCAAATACGATGAAATAGGCTGAATTTTAGTCTGCTTATTCGCCAAATTCAATCAAACCTAATCTCTTCAAAACAAAAAAATCCTAGATATTGCTATCTAGGATTTTATTGTCGGGGCGGCAGGATTCGAACCTGCGGCCTCCTGGTCCCAAACCAGGCGCGCTAACCGAACTGCGCTACGCCCCGAATATTTATTTTTGTTTCTTTCAGAATCGTTCGACTTCATTAAATCAAAACTTCACTTCTAAAGGTCAATCCTAAACTGAAAGCGGTGGAGGGGGGATTCGAACCCCCGGTACCGTTTCCAGTACGACAGTTTAGCAAACTGTTGGTTTAAGCCACTCACCCACCCCACCATTGTTTGTTATTACCTTATCTATTGATTTTGAATCACAAAGGCAGTAGGTTGAAACATGCTTTTCTTGTAAAGCGACGCAAAGATATTACTATACTTTAATTTTACAAACTTATACTTCAAATTTATTTAATAAAAATACACATCATTTGTTACTTCATTGATAATCAACGAGATAATATTAAAAATTCATATTAATAAAAAGCACTATATTAGATATTTTTCATTTTTTATACAATTCCCGATAATAAATCGTAATTTTGATTTTGCAAAAGCCACTAAATAAAAAACCTCACGCCACTTTACGTGTACATGAGGCAATCTGCTTTTGGAATGAGATAATAATAGTAAAACAAATATTATGCCAATTCATAATATATAATCAATGGATAAAGAATCCTCTAAAACATTTACCGACCAGATCAAGTCAGATATAGCACACACTATAGCTAGCGAAACGTGGGATTACAAGAAAAAAAATCTTGCCTTATTTCAGCTATTTTGCTTGCTTATCGAATGGGCGACCAAGGACGAAAAAATCGTTTTTACAACCCTTTTTGCACGGTTAGCTTTTGCTAGCGCTAAGTATAATGTCTTAAAAGATGCCCTATCCTACTCTCATCTGTACAGAAAAGGCATAGAACGTGGCCAGGTCAACAAATCTAACGAGGCAGACTTCATGCTACTCGGCAAGTACGTCATTGAGCTTTGGTTTAAAAGACTTTTTAATGAATCTATTACAGGTTTAGAAGTGGATGAAGAGCTACTGAAAGCTAAGTTTAAACACAAGGAAGTCAAAACCGTAAAGTTCATTCCTATTATCGAAGCCATTGTATTCAGAATAGACATAGCATCCAAGCAACTATACTTTTTTGATGATGAAGACCCAACTGACGAAAAGGTTGCCTCTTTTGACCAACATGACAAAAATGAGTATTTTTTTGAAAATATAAACTCGCTAAGCAGGACATTTAAGCTGCCCATTGCCATCAACCTCCTAGATGTAGAGCTTAACGAAACCGGGATTTACATACCAAATGCACTCGTGATTCAGCCAGATCTACTTATGGATGTCACGGCTATAGCCGAATGCTATCAAGAGTATGGCGAGGAGCCGATGCTGCACCTCGTCTCTAAGTACAAGCCTGCTACAGCTAGTATTCCGATATTGATTGGTAACCTTGTAAATTTCATGCTAGATGAACTGGTAAATGACCCAAACCAAGAGTTTAAAAGTATAATACTCAAGATGCTACATATCTCTCCTCTCGGGTGGGCGGCCATGGACGATGACGCATTGGTTCAAAATATCGAGGTAATCAAACAGCACTATCATCACCTCAAAAGCTGCTTAATAACTCAGTTTCCTGACCAAAATATAAACCTACAAAACATCTATCTCGAGCCGTCGTTTTATGCCCGAAACTATGGTATCCAAGGTAGGTTAGACTTGCTGCACCGCACCGAAAACAACAACGAGCTCAAAATCATAGAGCTAAAAAGTGGAAAGGTTTTTAAACCGAATGCTTATGGGATTAATTCCAACCACTATGTGCAAGCGTTGCTATATGACTTGCTGATAAAGGCAAATTATGGCATCACTTCTAATCAAAAAACTTATATCCTTTACTCGAAAGAGAGCAGCAATTCTCTACGATATGCACCTCCTGTCAAGACAATCCAGTATGAAGCAATCAAGCTCAGAAATGATATATTGGCTATAGACGAAAAGATCAAATCATCAGATCTAGACGGTAGTATATACAGATATATCAAGTCCTCTAATTTTCCTAAACTTAAAGGTTTTAAGATCAATGATATCAATCAATTTGAGCAAATTTATACTTCATTAGACGAGGTAGAGAAAAGTTACTTTCATCATTATAGTGCCATGGTCGCACGTGAGCAATCACTAGCAAAAGTAGGAGAACAAAGTATAGAACGAGCTTCTGGATTAGCATCACTTTGGCAAGAGAGTATAGAACAAAAGAAAGATAAATTCTCGATTCTAGAAAAACTCTTTATTACCCAAAATCTGTCTGCGGACGAAGACCCTATATTGGTACTAAAAAGACAAGAGGACGAAGATACTTTAGTCAATTTTAGAGTTGGCGATATAGGAGTTTTATATCCATACCTAGAGCATACCCAAAGAGCAGTACTCAAAGATCAAATTTTTAAATGTACAATCACGGCTATCAATGACAGCGAAGTTAAAGTAAAACTTAGAAGTAAGGTTTCTAACCAAATGTTGTTCAAAAAAATAGTCTATTGGAATATAGAACCTGATCGGCTAGATAGTGGATTTAACGCTATGTTTAGAAGCTTATTTACTTGGGCTGCAGCCCAAAAAACATACAGAAATCTGATGCTTGGCAAGTCTTTTCCTAGTCTTACAACTAATATAAGTAGTAGTGATATCAAAGACGTGGAGCTCACTAGTAGTCAGCAGTCGCTTATCGCAAAAATGGTAGAAGCACAAGAATACTTTTTGCTTTGGGGCCCTCCAGGCACAGGCAAAACTAGTTTTGTACTCAAGCACCTTGCTAAGCATCTATACGAAAATACGAATCAAAATATCCTACTGCTTGCCTATACCAATCGTGCTGTGGATGAAATCTGCGAAGCATTACTAGGATTAGAATCACTGAAAAAAAACCCGTTTCTGAGGATCGGATCTAGGAATAGCGTAGATGAAAAATATGTCCCGCACTTACTCGATCAAGTAGTAAAACAGTGCAGCAATAGATCAGAAATAAAGTCTGTAATCGAGCGTCGTAGAATATATGTAGGTACGATCTCGAGTGTATCGAGTAGAGATGACCTTTTCCTATTGAAGTCATTTGATACTGTGATCATAGACGAAGCATCACAAGTGCTAGAGCCGATGTTGGTTGGATTCCTTACCAAATTTAAAAAATTCATATTGATAGGTGATCACAAACAATTGCCCGCTATCGTAACCCAAGGTGAAAACTATACCATTATAAAAGATCAATCACTCAATGAGATAGGTATCTCAGATAGCCGAATGTCGTTTTTTGAACGCATCTACCTTCAGAATCTCAGAAGTAAACATACACATACCTATGGCGTACTAGAGCAGCAAGGGCGGATGCACACGAGTCTGATGGAGTTTCCGAATCAATATTTTTATGAAGGTAAGTTACAAGTGCTACCTCAAAACTTACGTCAAGAAAAAGAAATATTTCTAGCGCACTATCCTTCAAATCTTGAGTATTTAAAGAATCGTAAGATATATATAAATACGCCTTCTGACATAGACGCTAGCTTTAAAACCAACCAGTATGAAGCCCAAAAAGTTTTAGATATCATCCTTGATCTAATGGAACTCTACCAACAAAACGACCTAAAAATCAACAGCAGTTCTATTGGAATCATCACACCTTTCAAAGCACAGATCGCATTGATTAAGTCAGTTATGAGTGTTTTACCAAAAGAAATAACTGATCTCATCACCATAGACACTGTCGAACGATACCAAGGGAGCGCAAGAGATATCATCATCATTTCGTTTTGTATCAATAGGCGTAGTCAGCTAGAGAACCTCATATCCACGTCATCCGAAGGCATAGATCGCAAGTTAAATGTCGCCATCACTAGAGCCAAAGAACAACTGATCTTGATAGGAAATAAAGAGATTCTTGCCAAAGACAAAGTCTATAATGCATTAATAGCAAGCTATGAATCCCATTCGTCATAGCCAGTAGACTACGATACTATTCAGTTCGTTGCAGCCTCCAGGCTACAACGCTACTTTACTTCGGCGTTTTGCCTGAAATATGGCTACTCTAATATAAACAACTCCTCACATCGGTCTGAAGACCGCAACCTTGTTCGTAATAGCCTCTTGGTTACGATGACATTTCAGTTCGGCCTCTGGCCGGTTATAAGACAATACCTACCAATTATACAGCGCAAGACATAAGATTTTGTTACTACAGGATAATATTAGGTACTTTTTAATAAAATCCATACCTTTGAGGCTGTAGGTAAATAGTGTTTATAAATCAGCTTTTTGGTAGTTGAATTACACAACTTTGAGAATTATTTACGTCTTGGCGTAAGCTTTTCAGTTTAACTTTCGCTAAATACCACGCATTTTGTAATCGATAAAATCTGTAATAATGAAATATACCGTTTTAGATAAATTTTTAGATTATGTCAAGTTTGATACACAGGCAGACCCAACGAGTGACACGTTTCCCTCTAGCAGTAAGCAATTGATATTAAGCAAGCATATATGTGGGGAATTGGACGCATTGGGAATCCACTATACCACTAATGAGGCTGGATATATCTATGCTACCCTACCTAGCAATGTCAGTAAGCCTACTCCTACAATTTTTTTCTGTGCACACTTAGACACAGCGCCAGATTGCAGTGGTACGGATGTAAAACCAATAGTTCATCACAATTACCAAGGCCAAGACATCATACTTCCTGATGATATTACACAAATAATAAGTACCAAGCAATATCCAATCCTTGCCAATAAAATAGGTAACGATATAGTAACCGCTAGCGGACTGACACTACTCGGTAGCGATGACAAATCAGGAGTGGCCATCATTATGGACTCACTTTACCAAATGGTTCATGATCCATCATTGCCCCATGGAGAAGTCAAAGCTCTACTGACCACAGATGAAGAAATAGGTAAGGGAGTTGCAAAAGTAGATTTAACTGTACTCAACGCAGATTTTGGATATACGCTTGATTCTGGGGACTTAGGATGGTTTGAGGATGAAAATTTTTCAGCAGATAGCTTGACTTTACATATCAGAGGAGTTTCTGCACACCCAGGATATGCTCAAGGCACGATGGAGCACAGTATCAAAATAGCTGCAGAAGTAGTTGGTAGATTACCTAAATTGACATTAACACCCGAATCTACCAACAAAAAGCAAGGATTTATCCATCCCAATAATATAGAAGGTGGACTGGAGCAAACTACAGTGAGTTTCATTTTGAGAGATTTTGAAACTGAAAAGTTAACTGAATACAAAAATATAATCCAGCATATCACAGAAGAAGTATTGCTCAATTACCCTAGTTCTACTTTTGAAATTAAGGTCAAAAACCAATATAGAAATATGAAGGATGTACTTGATAAGCATCCTCATGTGGCCAAAATAGCTGTAGAAGCCATGAAAAACGTTAATATCACTCCTGTATTAGGTAGTATAAGAGGTGGTACGGATGGAGCAGTGCTTTCTCACCTAGGCGTACCGTGCCCAAATATATTTGCGGGTGAGCAGGCCATCCATTCTAAGCATGAATGGTGTTCTGTACAAGACATGCAAAAAGGCGTGGATACCGTTATAGAAATTGCTAGATTAGTATCTGAAATGGATAAAAAATAACTATATAACTTTATAAAATGGCAAATATAATTCCTATGTTTCCCTTGTCGATTGTGGTTTTTCCAGGCGAGCATCTAAACCTACATATCTTTGAACCGAGATACAAACACTTGGTTCATGACTGTTTTAACAATGATCTGCCATTCGGAATTATCCCATATTTAGAAGGTAAATCGCTAAAATATGGCACACTCATCAAGATCAATCAAATCGCTAAGACACACACCAACGGCGAGCTAGATATAAGAGTGGAGGGTATATCATGGTTTGATGTTAAGGACTTTTATAGAGTCGCACCAGGCAAACTGTATCCAGGTGCAGAGATAGTTAGCAATGAGTGGGATGATGAAACCAACCTCGTCTATGCTGATCGTTTGATAGGTCTCATAGAAGAGTTGTATAAAATCATGGGTATAGAAAATGTGTCTATCCAATCCATTATAGATTTCAGAACTTATCAACTAGCTCACAAGGTCGGTTTGAACATTGATCAAGAATTAGAGTTGTTAATGATAGCATCTGAAAGCGATAGACAGCTTTATCTGATCGAACATTTGCTCATATTACTTCCAGCGGTGCGACAAGCTGAGTTAATCAGAAAACGCGCAGCACTTAATGGACATTTTCAAAATGTAATACCACCTAATTTTTAGCTTTAGAACCTAAATAACAAAACAGAGAAGATATTTTTTTACAAATAAATAAATCTTATGAATATTAAAAAAAATCATGTTGTAATATTAAATTATAAACTAACTGAAGACACCATTGATGGCAATCAGATAGAAGAAACGTACAGCACTGAACCATTAAAATTTATATATGGAGTAGGCATGATGCTCCCCTCCTTTGAAGAAAATCTAGAAAACAAAACCATCGGTGATAAATTTTCATTTACCCTTGCGCCTGAGAATGCTTACGGTATCAGAGAAGAGCAGGCAGTGGTAGAAATCCCTATCAGTAGTTTTATGGATGAGACAGGCAACGTAGATCGCACTAAGTTGGTCTCAGGTAGTCCACTACAGATGAATGACAACGAAGGTCGCAACTATAGAGGCATCGTACAAGAGTCCAAATTAGAGTCTATCATCGTAGATTTTAATCATCCTATGTCAGGGCGCACCCTTCATTTCACTGGCGAAATACTAGAAGTGCGTGATGCTACCGAGGCAGAACTAGACCACGGACACGTCCACTGATAACTCATAATATATTTTTTTGACTCACTCAACACTCCATAAAAAAACCACCTTTACATCGCTGTGAAGGTGGTTTTTTGTTTTGTAAATAATGGGGTGATCTATTGCAGCACTTAAGCAAAACTAATAAATATTATCCAGCTCTATTACTAATTTTAATGAAGTATCACCTTAAATGCGTCAGCGTCATACTTTGGTTCATCAAAATTATTTGATGATCTATCTCGTTGTTCCAAATAAATTTTGAACAATTAGTAATAACAGAAGAGGTTAATAACAGAAGGGACAGAAATTACACATTTATATCCCTTCTACTGTAAGTACTAAACTAAAATTTGACATATTATAAAATGCCTAGATAAGGTTCTCGTACATTACTTTTTAGCACCTACAAAGCCACAAGTATCATTCAATGAAAAGCCTGCGGGAATCGGATTGGTACCTATTAATGTTGGTTCTTTGGTCGTCAGCGTTAGCATTAGACTACCTGTTAGCTTCTTGTTGTCATCTGATATCGTAAGCACCGTCACAACTCTACCATCTGCTGCAATGTCAGGACCTGTAGTACCTGGAAACAAAGAGCCGGGCGCAATCTTAAGGTTAGGAAGTGTCTGATCTACAAGGAGCTTATTGCCATCAATCACACCTTTTACGGGCAGTACCCCGATAGCTGAACTGATCAATATATTGACTTCAGTTTTGGCAGCTAGTTCTACGATTTCTACCTCTGCACTATTAAATACTGTTGCAAAAAGACCCGCACATTTAAACTCGCCAGCATATTTGCCTGTAAATCTTTTGACGAATGTACAAGAGTTATTACTTTCGGTGGCATTTGCGTTGTAATTATCACCATTTATGTCAGTACATCCTTTGAGTACTTCATCGTCTTTTTTACAAGAAATCATCAATATGGAAACTAACAATAAAGAGAAAGCAACTTTGATTAGGTTTTTCATTTTTAATAAATTTTAAGGTTTTATGATTTATTAGTATCGTTGAGAATAAATTCATTCTCAAATCAAGTTACAAATATATACTTTAATAATGTAACTCAACGGTTTTGACTAAAAAAAATACAAAATAAGCCAAAATATCAGCATCTATCTTAAAAAAAATTGTAAAAGCTCATATATATTTTAATAGATCTATTACCACTTTACTATAATAATACATCGCATCCTAAACGACTTTTCTTTGCTATTATACGCGCAATGTGCTCACTCTGCTATAGCAGCGAAAACCACCTATCGTATTACCTGATTAATAAAATATAGTACTATCAAAGGGCAAATATGAAAGCACATCAAAAAGATTATTGTTCAAAAAATAAGATCGTAGAATGTTAATCTTTTAATAACGTCACCATATATATAGTTTTTAAGTTATATATTTGCGCCTCATACCAATAATACATTGACTTTAGTCAAAAAAAGAAACGCTAGATGCTGACAGTTTACAATAGCCTCACTAGACAAAAAGAAGAATTTAAACCTATCAATGAAGGGCAAATAGGTATGTATGTATGCGGACCTACCGTTTACAGTGACGTTCATTTAGGCAATTGTAGGACATTTACTAGTTTTGATGTCATCTATCGTTACTTACTTTACAAAGGCTACAAGGTTAGATATGTACGCAATATCACTGATGTAGGACACCTGCTCGATGATGGTGAAGATCGCATGTCAAAAGGTGCAAGGTTAGATCGTCTAGAGCCCATGGAGGTAGCCCAGAGATATACAAATGGATTTCATGAAATGATGAAGATTTTTAACAATCTACCACCAAACATAGAGCCCATCGCAACTGGACACATCCTAGAGCAAATAGAAATGGTGACCGAAATCCTAAAAAATGGATATGCGTATATAGCTAATGGATCGGTATATTTTGATACTTTAAAATATGCTGAAATCACAGGTGAATACGGTAAACTATCGGGTCGAATCATAGACGATCTGCTAGCAGAATCAAGAGATAACCTCAAAAATCAAGACGAAAAAAGACATCCTTCGGATTTTGCAATCTGGATGAAAGCATCAGACGAACACCTCATGAAGTGGAACTCTCCTTGGTCACTGGGATTCCCTGGTTGGCATCTAGAATGTAGCGCAATGAGTACCAAGTACCTAGGCAAAAAATTTGATATCCATGGTGGAGGCAATGACCTAAAATTTCCACATCACGAAAACGAAATAGCACAAAATATAACTGCATGTAATTGCTCACCTGCTAACTATTGGTTGCACACTAATATGTTGCTCATGAATGGTCGCAAAATGTCAAAAAGTGATGGCAATACTATTTCGCCAACCGAGCTATTTACTGGCGACAGTCCGCACGTGACCAAAGGATATTCGCCTATGGTGGTTAGATTTTTTATGCTACAATCGCACTACAGATCTACTAATGACCTAACGGATGAGGCTTTGGCTGCAGCCGAAAAAGGATTTAAAAGAATCATAGATGCGTACAAAATACTAGATACCCTTACCTCACCTACTGCCGTAAACGGAGTGATGGATGTAAAATTAAAAGAAATAGTTCAGTCGGCTTTTGATGATATGGATGATGACTTCAATACACCTAGGGTACTTGCCAGATTGTTTGAGCTAGTACCAATCATCAATAGCCTCAAAGAAGGTAAAATAGCTATTGCTGAAGTATCTACAAATGCAATCGAAATGTTAAAGATTTCTCTCAAAGAAATAATTTTTGACATCCTCGGGTTATTAAAAGAGGACTCAGATAGCGATGGGCATGTAGATGGGCTCATGCAACTCATCATAGAGCTGAGAGCACAAGCGAGGACTAACAAAGATTGGGGTACGTCAGACAAAATCAGAGATGCACTCAACGGACTAAATATAGTGATAAAAGACGGTAAGGAAGCAACTACATGGTCTCTAAAGTAATCATAAACAACAACGAAAACAAATCGTGAAAAACATAAAATACATCTTATTTGTGATCATAGCACTGGTAATGATACAATGCAAACCAGATAAAAAAAAGGCAATAGATACTACCAATCTACCCAAAGCAACTGTACCGCGTATAGATGCAGACAGTGCTTACAACTTTGTGCTCCAGCAGACACAGTTTGGTGTGCGAGTACCTGGGACAGATGGTCATGCCAAAACCAAAGACTGGATCGTCAATCGTATGAAGTCTTATGGTGCAGAAGTAAGTGTACAAGAATTTAAAGCAAGTTTTTTAGGAAAAAAAAATATACCTTCGTTTAATATTATAGCTAAAATCAATCCCGATATAGAACGCCGTGTGATATTATTTGCACACTGGGATACTAGACTCATTGCGGAGAAAGATCCAGATCCATCCAAACAAAATCAGCCAATAGATGGAGCTATAGATGGTGCAAGTGGAGTAGCAGGTTTGCTTGAGATCGCTAGAATACTACAATCTAATCCTATAAACTTAGGTGTGGATTTTGTGTTTTTTGATGCTGAGGATCAAGGCAATAACAATGACAACGCTTCGTGGTGTCTAGGGTCACAATACTGGTCTAAATCAGTAAAGGATGATAAAAACAAGCCAGAATTTGGAATATTACTTGATCTCATAGGTGCCAAAGGTGCTACCTATCCCGTTGAGAAATACTCGTTTCAGTTTGCACCTACTATAGTACGAAAAGTATGGGCACTTGCTGCCAATATGGGGAAGAGCAACTTGTTTTTGGATCAGATCGGAGGGGAGATCATGGATGACCACTATTATGTAAACTTGATCGCAGGCATCCCAACCATTGACATCATAGAAACCAATCCATATAAGGGATTTGGTGATTATCATCATACTCATGCTGACAACATGGATGCGCTCGACAGAGACAATCTAGCAGCAGTAATCCAAGTGGTTACCGCAGCTCTTTATAAAACCTCTGACGGCACACTTTAACAGTAACACATTATTATTAATTATATAAACATATCTAAAAATGAAAAATTGTTTTTCACTATTTCTATTCATAACATTGATAAGTTCGGTCTCATACGGACAAGTAGCAGACAAAACCCAAAGAACATTTATCCATGAGCGCACTGCTGATTGGTGTCCGCTATGTGGGGGTTGGGGTTGGAACTTCAAAGACCAAGTAATTGATTTTACAAAAAACAAATCTGCTATATTTGCAGCTATTCATCATAGTGGCGGATTATCTAATGCAACTTCTACAGCACTCAGTACTAACTTTGGGAGCGGTGGCCAGCCACGTTTCTTTGTGGATGGTACAGACATCAATGTAGGCAGCGCTACCCAAGCTAAGGGTATAAGCGATATCTCGGCTATATATGAATTCAATACGAGTGTGGAAGCTTTTGCAGGTGTAGTCTTAGAAGCTACACTCAATCCTAATACTAAAATCCTCAATGTAAAAGCTAATGTAGAGTTCTTCTCAGAGGTGACAGGTGGCGATTACTACTTAGGTCTATACCTACTAGAAAACGTCATCAATCCTCAGAGTGGAAGACCAGCCAATACCCTTCACCAAAACGTCCTAACCAAAAGCTTTTATACCGATCCGTTTGGAACTAGTCTCAAATCTGGAATTATTGCAAATGGTGAAAAATTCGGATTGGAAGCTAATCTTACCAATGTAAATACGCCACCAGCAGACATGAAGGTACTAGGGGTAATATGGAATCGATCCAACAACAAATACCTATACTTTAATGCTAACTTAGCCAGTGTGTCTATAAATACAGCATCAAAAGATATAGAACTTTTTTCTGATATGAATGCTTACCAAACTGAAAGTGGTGCCATCCAAGTATCACTCAATGCTGACGGTGTCCATAAAAACAGTCAGCTAAAACTTACAGATATGACCGGAAAAGTAATCTATGTTAAGAATGGCCTAGACATCAAAGAAGGTTCAAATCAATTTACTATACCCACTCAATCTCAAACAGGTATCTATCTTGTGAGCGTGGTTAATGGTGCATCTATCCAAACTACTAAAATAATAGTACAATAGTAAATTTAGATTTCATTTTGAAAAAAGTACAATATCGATTGGGTTTATAAAATAGGGTAAAATAGCCAAAAATAAAGGATTGTATTTTTTGAAGAAGAATCACCGAAAAAGATAGCGTTTATATGACTGTATAGTATATGCTATTGTTAAAATACCAAAGACGCTAATAGGAACTGTCCTGTTAGCGTCTTTTTTTATAAAAAAAAGCTGATATATCGATGTTTGCTAGCTGCTAAAATTTTATTTTAAAAGGATTGAGTTGTACCAATTGGCTTTATAAATAATCCAAACTAAAGGCACATATATCCTGCCCTATATTTATATTTAGCCTTTAAAAAACGATAATAAATCCAGTATTATGAGTTTTCATATCTTCTGTTGGTTGCCTTAACTTATTGCCTTGGAAATCTAGATATTTCAAATTCTTTAATCCAAAAATCCTTTTAGGTACCTTATTGAAATTATTATTGTTGAGGTACAATGTTTCAACCTGGTTTAATGTAGAAAAATTCTTTGGCAACTTTTTTAATCTATCGTTTTCTAGGTGTAGAGATCTTAGATTTGGCAATTTACTCAATAAGGGAATACTTTTTTCGATCTTGAAGTTCTTTTCATTATTTAAAAACAACTCTTGCAAACTAGTTAGATTAACAAAAGTGGACGGTAAAGCTTTAAAATTGTTTCCACTCAAATCAAGTACTTTAAGATTTTTAAGATTACCAATAGTTGGCGGCAGTTGTTCAAGATGATCGTTTTTTAAACTTAGGTATTGTAGGTTTACAAACTTTGACCATATAGAATCCGAAACATTTATTTTTTGATTACTCAAGTTAAGCCTATAAACACTTTCGGGATTCTTCAACGCTTCATCTAAACTCAAATATTCTTTTTTAATTTGAGATGAATCTATAGGCGTCTGAGCTCTTATGCTAGTGACAACAGATATAAAAGCCACTGAAAATAGAATTATATACTTTATCATACTCATATTTGATTATCGACATTAAAAAAATCTAACTAAAAACAGAACCTATTACGAATGATGAATAAGGTAAATTTCTCATAATCGTTTGTAAGTATTGAAATTTGTGCTACTTCCTTTTGATATTCTATATTATAACATACAATTATATTAACCTATTGTTCAATTGGTTAGTGATTAATTGAGAATGAAAATTGGAAAAGGGTCGGTTTTTACTAAAACTAGTTTAAAACAGTAAACTCAGATTAATTCGCTTTTTGTCTTTATCGATTCCTATTACCTTGACCGAAAGCTTATCTTGGAGTGCGAGGACATCTGATGGACTTTTGATAAATTTGGTAGCGATTTGGGAGATATGAAGCATTCCATCTTGTTTGAGACCTATATCTACGAATGCACCAAAATTGGTTAAGTTAGTCACTATACCTGGCAATATCATCCCTTCACACACATCATCGATACTTCTGATCGAATCATCGAATCTGAATGCTTTTGCTTCACCACGAGGATCGAGGCCTGGCTTATCTAGCTCACGCATGATGTCTATCAGTGTAGGCATCCCTACAGATTCGGAAGCATATTGGGCTAGATTTACACTTTTGCGCAGGGCAGGATGAGCTATAAACTCTTGAACAGACACTTTGTGATCTTTGGACATTTTGAGTACTAGCGGATAAGATTCTGGATGTACACCTGTGTTGTCTAACAGATTAGTGCCGTTGCGAATTCTCAAAAATCCAGCTGCCTGCTCAAAGGCTTTTGCACCGAGTCTAGGCACTTTGGATAGTTGTTTTAGATCTACGAAATCACCATTTTCAGCCCTGAACTTTACGATATTTTGTGCTAGTCCAGTACCTAATCCCGATATATGTGTGAGTAGGTGATAGGATGCAGTATTGAGATTGACACCGACTAGATTGACACAACTACTAACGGTCATATCTAAGCTTTCTTTGAGTTTTGGTTGGTTGACATCGTGTTGATATTGGCCTACGCCTATAGATTTGGCATCTACTTTGACGAGCTCAGCTAGCGGGTCTAACAATCTTCTACCAATAGATATTGCACCTCGTACCGTCAGATCGTGGTCGCCTAGCTCTTTGCGTGCCACCTCAGAAGCTGAGTATATAGAAGCACCGCTTTCGCTGATGACAAAAAGCTCTACTGCGTGTCCTACCCTAGCTTTGAAGTCTATCCCTTCCAGAAAAGTCAATGTCTCTCGTGATGCTGTACCATTTCCGATTGCGACGGCTGTAACACGGTACTTTTCGGTGAGGTGTAGTATCGTCTCACTGGCTTGGCTGAGCTGCATCTGAGGTTGATGAGGAAAAATGGTTTCGTAGGCCAAAAAGTCACCGTATTTGTCTAGTGCTACTATCTTACAGCCTGTCCTAAATCCTGGATCAACGGCGATTATCGGCTGCTGTGACAGTGGTGCTGCTAAGAGAAGTTGCCTTAAGTTTTTGACAAAAACACTGATAGCCTCATCGTCTGCACGCTCCTTGGCTTCACTAATGATCTGTGTCTCTACACTCGGTTGGATCAGCCGCTTGTAAGCATCTAGTACAGCGACGCTTATGATTTCAGCCTCCTCACCGTTAGAGGTTATAAAACGTCTATCTATCATATCTAGTACTAGCTCATCATCGATAGATAGACTTACTTTTAAAAAACCTTCCTCTTTGCCTCTCATCATGGCAAGAAATCTATGCGAAGGACACTTTTTTATCATTTCACTGAAGTCAAAATAATCTTCATACTTCAGTGCTTCGGTTTTCTTTTTAGGTATCACTTTGGTAGCCATTATACCAGATTTGCGATAAGTATTTCTGATTTTCTCTTTGATATTTTGGTCTTCGCTGATCCATTCTGAGATGATATGAGAGGCACCTTCTATCGCTTCGCCAACAGATTTTATGTTGGCATTGAGATAAGATTTAGCTTTGTCAGAGATACGCTGACCCCGCTGCGTCATGATGAGTTTTGCGAGTGGTTCTAGTCCTTCCATGCGGGCAACATCAGCTTTGGTTTTCTTTTTTTGCTTGTAGGGTGCATAAAAGTCCTCAAGAGTAATAGCGTCGTAGCAACTTTCGATTTTTGATTTCAGCTCAGGTGTCAGTTTTCCTTGTTCAGCTATGGTTGCTATGATGTAATCCTTGCGAGCTTCTAGTTCCAGAATTTTGCCATAAATCTTCTTGATATCTGCTACTTGTACTTCATCTAGACTATTGGTTTTTTCTTTTCTATATCTTGCTATGAAAGGTATCGTTGCGCCAGTATGTAGCAGTTCTAGAGTATTTTTAACAGAGTTATGAGCGATCCCTAGTTCTAAGGACACTAAATCTATATGCTTGGCTTCCATCTATATATTGAGTGAAAATTAAATGTAATTTAGACATTTGGGTTAACCCAAAAACCAAAGTAAATTTCTAACTGACAGTACTTATTCAGGCTTTGCTTCTTCTGTCAAAATCCCAGTTTGCTTACCGAAATAATCTACAAAAAGCTGCATATCATTGGCCAATTGTTGATTGTTGGTTGCACGATAATAAGTATCTGCCATCGATCTAAGAGTCTGAAATACAAATCGATCCATCTCGACTACCTGCATCTCTGTAGTCCATAGATCAATCTTGAGTGTATCTAAGTGTGCTTTATCAAAAACAGCGAGTGCCATCGCTTTGCATTCTGTAAAATCAGCACCATTGGGATTGTCTGATGACCGCCATATGATAGATTTGGGGTGTTTATCATCATTGAGTTCTATCTCTATTTCGATGGTCGATTTTTTATTTTTGTTTGATTCCATTGTATAAATTATATTTTTTTGCAATTTTATATGACCACAAAGGTAGAAAGATATTTATAAACTAGCAAATCTATTGGTTTGCGAGCATTTGGATCTCATCAGATTCATAGATATGAATATTGCTA
>Ga0105045_10000271_pt1 | contig 34794 bp, 28 predicted proteins | sample MAT02_FD_78089 | JGI IMG/M metagenome (GOLD analysis project Ga0105045, IMG submission 78089) | Freshwater microbial communities from Lake Fryxell liftoff mats and glacier meltwater in Antarctica - MAT-02 (megahit assembly) | ecosystem: Environmental > Aquatic > Freshwater > Ice > Liftoff...
ACAAGGCCGCTACTTTGCTGCTCAAGATCGAGTTGGTGTGCTGGTCAATATATTCAGCATAGCCAAACCAGAGGAGGCCAGCCCCGAAAAACCCAAAAAAGAATGCCTGCCAGCCATTCCCCTTGAATATCAATCACACTAGGGCCGCAGCGGGCGCAATGCCCCACCATGGCAAAAACGCTTGGGCGATCACGCACAATAGGGCAACCGATAACATTTTGATGATAAAAAGCATAGGAAAAGGGTTTGACTGGCTAGGTTAATTCGTTAGATCTAGGCTTGGATCCCGGTAAGGGTTGCCCCACATATTCAGGATGCTGTAATAAATGATCAATAGGCCACTGACCGGGATAATGGCATAAACATAGCCCAAAGAGACTTGGAGCGCCGAGGACAATTGATTGAGCGAAAGGGTGATGTACACCAACCGGATCCCGCCGATCACCATCACGGCCAGGGCGAAGATCAGCACCAGCAAGTTGACCACCACATTGAACACGCGTTGCTGGCTTTCGCCCACCTTGCGGGGCAACAGGTCAATGGCCAAGTGCAACCGCTGCCCCGTGGCATAGGCCGCGCCCAACATCCCGACCCAAATCAGGAGGAACCCGGCCAGTTCATCGGTAAATCCACTCGGCGATTTGGTCAGGTAACGCGATCCTATTTGCCAAAGGACATTCACTACCATCAGCGCCACCAAGCCCATTAACAGGCGACTAGTAAGAAAATCAATCCATTTTCGCATACACAACTTGGTCAATAACAATGATTCAATGGCCGATCTTAATACATGGCCAATAGTTCTTTGGCATTTTTTACGGCGGTAACACTGGGGTTGGCGCCACCTATCATTTGGGCAATCTCGCTGATGCGCTCTTCTTTAGTCAGTTTTTTGATTCGGCTAATGGCGCGTTCCGCCGAGTTGTCTTTGTAAACGAAATAATGGCAATCGCCATTGGCCGCCGTTTGGGGCAAGTGGCTGATAACGAACAATTGGTGGCGTTTTGACATTTCCCGGAGCATCCGACTCACTTTGATGGCAATTTCTCCTGAGATCCCCGTGTCAATTTCATCAAAGATAATGGTTGGTAAAGCGGTTTTTCCGGCCAAGATGTATTTGATACAGAGCATCAAGCGCGAAAATTCCCCGCCCGAGGCCACACTTTTGAGCGGTTCGGGTTTTACCCCTTTGTTGGCACTGAACAAGAACGCCACCGTGTCCGCCCCCGACGGTCCGGGAGTCACAGCGGCCAACTCCACCGAGAGCCGGGCATCGGGCATTCCCAGTTCCCAGAGCAGTTCATTGGTGGCTTCCTCGATCTGGTTGGTCACCGCTTGGCGGCTCTCACGCAGGCTGGTGGCTTCAGCCCGAAGAACGAGCAGGGCTTGGGCCTGGGCCGCTTGCGCCTCGGCTATTTCTTCGTCCAAGTTTAGCATCCGGCCCACCTTCAGGGCCAATTGGCCGCGCAGGGCAACCAGATCGGCCACCGAATCTTTGAGGTGTTTCTTTTGCAGGGTATAGATCCGATCCAATTGGGTTCGAAGTTGGTAGGCTTTTTCGTCGTCAAAGAACAAGCGCCCCTCCTCGTCGGCGAGTTCATTGTTGATGTCGCGCAGTTCGATGAACAGGCTGTCCACGCGGGCAAAAAGGGCTTGGTAGTTGGCCGCAAAAGCAGTGATTTTGCGCAACTCGCCCAATGCGTTGCGGAGTGTGCTCTCCGTCGACTGTTCTTCGGTGTTTAGGGATTGGAGGGCCAAGTTAAGGCTGGCTTTGATCAGTTCCATGTTTTCCAGCCGCTCCAACTCCAGTTCCATTTCCTCTTGGTGCAGCCCGTCCAATTCAGCTTTGTTCAATTCGTCGAGCAGATAACTGTTGTAGTCCAGTTCTTTGCGGGCCTCGGCAGCTTCTTTGAGTAATCTTTGGCAATGCAGTTCGGCTTGGCGGTAAGTGCGATAAGCGGCACGGTAGATCTGTTGTTGTCTTTGGTTGGCGGCAAAAATATCAACGATCTGGAGCTGGAAATCATCCGCGCCGAGCCGGAGCGTGTCGTGTTGGGAGTGGATGTCCATGAGCCGCCCGCCCACACTGCGCAACACATCGAGTGTGACTGGGGTGTCATTGATAAAGGCCCGTGATTTCCCGGCTGGGCTGATCTCCCGCCGAACAGTGCAAGTTTGGTCAAAATCCAGCTCCACTTGTTCAAAGAGCGGTTGCAGATCGTATTCAGCCAGATTAAAACTGCCTTCCACTACGCATTTCTCCCCCGAATCCAGCAATACTTTGGTATCGGCCCGCTCGCCCAGCAGCATTCCTATGGCACCAAGCATGATGGATTTGCCGGCCCCGGTTTCCCCTGTAATGATGTTGAGGTGCGCTGAGGGGCCAATTTCCAGTTGCCGGATGAGTGCATAGTTTTTGATCAACAAATGGGTCAACATAATTCAGGAGTTGCGTTACCGTACCGTGAAAGTAAAGCGAATGTTTGGATTCTCCATATTCTAAAGCTGTATTTTTATCAATATTTATTAAAGCCATTCCTTGAAGTAAACGGCAATGGATCAATTAATAAATTGATGATAGAAATCCCGGAAGTAATAAACGGCCGCAGTGATCACAAACCCCCAAAAAATAGCGGAGCCGAGCATATAATAAACGATTCGCCATTTTTTTTCGCCAAAAGCAATGGCCACCAACGTGCCGCCAATGGGCGTGAGGAGTATGGGCGTGAGCACGGCCGTGCCCAAGATGCCATACTTGCGCCAGATCCGCACCATCCGGCGGCTGCGCAGACTGAACCGCTTGCGGTTGCGGTTTAGCTGGGCCATCCAGCGGTTGCGCAGGCCCGACCCAGCAAAAGTGAGCAAACAAACGGTGGTCATCATGCCCCCGGCTGTCAGGGCCACGGCGGCCAAATAGGGCAGCTCCAGCGGCAGGGCGGTGATCGGGCCCAGCACAAACTTGAACATACTCAAGACAAAAACACTCAGGTATTTGACAATGTCGGTGGTCAAGGGATTGGTGGGTTAAGAGAAAAGCCACATAGCAACCTGGGGGCGTTTTACTTGCACTATTAGCACCAATTGAAAGCGCGACAACAAAACTGGAATAAACATAGCATTAAAGCAAATGATTTTGGGGTATTCGCCAGCCAAATGGGAGGCCAGTGTAAATTGCCAACAATGGATCATGGCACACCGGCCAGCCCACAGCTTGGTCAATGGCCACTCGCTGAGCAACAACCCAAGGTTTCAATCCCAAGGCAGCAGCATATCCGCCAAGTACCTCCGGGTAAACGCCGGGAGATTAGGCGGCAATTGCCCATTTTGGCCTATATTTGCTTAGGAGGTTCTTTTGGCGAACCATCCGCCATTTGTTGACTATCAAGCCTACTATGCTCAATCGCCGCCATTTTTTGCAAACTTTGCCGCTTGGCCTCGTGGCCGGGCCTGCCCTCAGTGCTTTGGGCCAAACGCAACCTGATGGGCATTTGGCCGATGAGGACGAAACTTTTTGGCGGGAGGTTCGTGATCAGTTCCCACTCACTCGGGACCGAGTTTATTTTAACAATGGCACCAACGGCCCCTCGCCCCACTCCGTGGTCAAGGCTCAACAGGAGCGAATGGATGCCCTGGAACGGATGGGGGAGTATGGTGACACCCATGCGGCCCGCACCGCGCTGGCCCGCTTTCTGCGCGTGCCCGAAAAGGAAATTTGCCTCACCCACAACACCTCCGAAGGCATCAATCTCATGGCTTGGGGCCTCCCGCTCCGGCGGGGCGACGAGGTGATTTTGACTGACCATGAACACGCAGGCAATGCCCTGCCGTGGCTCAACCGGGCCAAGTTGTCGGGGATCAAGCTCAAAATCATCTCCCCAGCCGCTACTGCCGCCGAAACCTTGGATCGGATCAATGGGGCCATTGCCCGCCGGACGCGGGTCATTGCGGTGCCCCACATCACCTGCACCACTGGCCAAGTATTGCCAGTCAAGGAAATCACCCGTTTGGGCCATGACAAAGGTTTGTTTGTGTGCCTCGATGGGGCTCACGGGCCCGGTAGCACGTTACTGGATCTCCACGACATTGGCTGTGACTGTTATGCCGCCTGCTGCCACAAATGGCTGCTCGGGCCCAAGGGCACTGGGTTTCTGTATGTGCGCGAAGCCATGCTGGATACGCTCCAAGTCCAGCATTTGGGCACGTATGGCGATACTGGCTGGGATCTCCACGCCCGCCCGCCCGTACTGAACGGCTACGTTCCCACTGCGCACCGCTATGATTATGGCACCCAAAATGCCGCTACCTACGCGGGGGTGCCCGCTGCCGTCGAGTTTTTTGAAAAAATCGGGTTGGAAAAAATAGTCCACCGCGCCCGAGGCTTGGCCGAGCGGCTACAAAACGGGCTGCTGGCCCTGCCCGACCGCGTGGAAATGCTCACCCCGGGGGAAGCGGCCTCGCGCAGCACCATGATCGGTTTTCGGCTCCGGCACCTCGACTTCCGCGCTTTCAACGATTCTGCCATCCGGCAGGGGTTCCGCCTGCGCATCGTGCCCGAGGGCGGGCTAAACAGCATCCGCGTGTCCACCCATTGCTACAACCAGCCCGAGGAAGTGGACAGGTTGCTGGCCTTGGTGGCAAAAAGTTGAAGTCAATGGTTCACCATCAGGCAAACCAAGCTTTTAACTTGGACACGGCCAAATCGATTTTAAAGGCCAAGTTCTGTTTGGGTTCGGTCAATAGGCCGCGGTAAGTGGCATCCCGGTCGTGGTTGTAGAGCAAAAGGTAGTGGTTGTAAAGCAGGCTGGGCGAAATTCCCCATTTTCGCAAAAATTGGTTTTTGCCCCGGTTGTGCTTGATCCGGCCAATGCTCTTGGACCCAAAATGATACACCAAACTCTGGCCAATGCCCCGGTAGTTGCGGCAGCCCGCGTGCCAGAGCTTCATACTGATGTCGGGGTCGGAGTACATGCCCGGGCTAAATTCGATGCTAAACCCACCGATCAGGTTCCACATTCGGCGGTGCATTACACTGGGTGGGTAAGTGGCCCCTTGCCAATCGGGGATGGCCAAGTTGGGCAGGGCTTGGAGCAGATCGGCTTCGCGAAAATTGGCCACCTCACCGCCGAAGTCGTGCGGGGCCGACACGCAGCCGTAGCCACTGGCCTCGCGCTCGATCATGGTGCCCGAAAAATAAAAATCGTCCTTGCCATAGGCTTGGATGGCGGCATAGAGGGCCGTGTCCCAACCGGGGCAAGCGTACATGTCATCGTTCATATACACAATGTACTCCGCCCGAGCCAGTGAATAAGCCGCGTTGCAAGCGTAGCAAATGCCTACATTGGCGGGTGAATGGCTAAAATCCAGGCCTTCGGCTTTGGCCCAAGCCAGCGATCCATCCGATCCGTCATTGAGGTGGAGCACGATTTGGAGGGGAAGAGTGGAATTTTTACGGATACTGGCCACGCACAATTGCAAAAATTCACGGTTGTTCCAAGTCGGGATTAGGACTGAAAAAATGGGGTTAGCCTTGGACGCTGCGGGTTGGGCAAAATATTGGATCATTGGCAGTTGACAGGGGTTGAACAAAGGGATTGAACCTGCAAATTAAATCAGACCAACTAATTTGGGATAGGTTTAATGTTAAGTTGTTAAAGAAAGTTAAATTAGGGCAGCAATCTTTAATGTGCTGGGTTTAATAATGGGTGCAATAAACTGCCCCGCGCGGTGGGCCGGACAATCAGTGTTTTCAATCTGCCATATTTGGCGCTAATTGATGATGTAAGAAGCGGTTCCGTTGTGCCCATGAGCAAAATCCATTTGATCAAAAAACTTTTGCCGGGCAATAAATGCGTTGAGGTTCCGCCGGGTGATCAAATGGGTCAGGGCGCTGTCAGCACAATAGCTGATGGGGGTTTGGGCTTTCAACAACTTCTGGGCCGCCGCTTGGGTGAGGGCATAGGCGTGGGTACAGTCGTGGTAGCCAGCACGGTGGAGGTGGGCGGAGAAAGCGCGCGGGTACAGCGTTTCCGTATCTTTGGCCCGCCATCGGTAGGCATGGTTATGCCAGAAAGTGAACAATGCTTTGTAAAATAGTTTTTTGATCCCAGGGATTGGCTTTTCGTGGGTGATGTAGCCCAGATAGAGCAGTTCCCAATTGGGGGGCAGTTCGGCCAAGGTGTTGGCTAGCAGCGGCAGGTTGGCACCAATCGGCTGGGCATCGTCTTCTAGGATGAGCGCGTTCCGATAGCCATTATCGACGATTTGTTGGTACAAGTTGCGGTGGGAGAGCGAGCAGGCAATGTGGCCCAGCGGGATGTATCTTTCTTTCACATATCGGTTCAACTTCATCGCTTTGGCCGGGACGTATTCGCCCGCAGTGGCCAAATTGGCAAAGTCAAGTTGGCGCTTATCCACCCCAAACACCATTTCGTAATTAAGTCCCGCTAAGTTTTGCTCTATGGCACAATGCCGATCATGGGCGCGCTCAAGTGTGATTACAAATATTTTATCAAAATAGTTGTTCAGGTGTGTATAATGGTGAACTTTCATGGATCAGGTTTAATTTGGCAATCAAAATTATACAAATTTTGATTGTTTTCCCTGTTTGTCCCATATAGAAAATAAACCTTTTGAGATTAATGCGCAAGTTTTCCCAGTTTAATAGTTGTTAAGTGCCGTTGGGCACGGGCCATCCACAAATGTACAGTCCCTTTCCAGCACGCTGGAAAGGGACTGTTGGTACCTAAAAACGGCTACTTGATTTAAGCGGTGTGGCGTAGCACGCGGCATACCCAAGTGATTTTCTTGATGTTGGTCACATAATTCTCATCAAGAAAAGTGTAGGTGGTACTGAGCCGATCCCAAATGTGATCGCCCTTGCCGTCCACCATGCTGATTAGGAAATAGCCATCAGGTGCCAAGTAGGCCTCGAGGCGCACAAGCAGTTTGAGCGCGTCGTCCGAGAAATAAATGGCCTCATTGACGGCGATGACATCAAACTTGCGGGGTGGCACATACTGGTCCATGTTGCCCTGCAAGAAGAGTGTGTTGGCATCGCCCCGTTTTTCGCGGGCAATCCGGGCCGCATCGTCCGACAGATCCACGCCAATGTAGTAAGAATAGTTTTCCTTGCCCACGGCTTCTTGGAGCACTCCTTCACCGCAGCCGAGATCGAGCAGGGAGCCGCCTTTTTTGAGGTGGCGGAAATAGCCCGCCAAAATTTGGTGGTGGGCCATTTCGTCCATGGCGGCCAGCCAGTCCCAGCCCCCCCGCTTATATTGGTAATTGAGGCGGGCGCGATAGCTCCGAAATATTTTCCGTTGGACGAAGGACGTCACTTTTTCCAGGACGCTTTCCTGTGGTATAGTTGCAGCCATAAACAAAGTTGTGACAATTGATAGATCGGTACAAAGTTAAAATAAAGTTAAGGCAACTTGAAAAAAAGTTAAGGGAAAAACAAGGAGTGCCTCCTTAAGTTCAATTAGGCAGTTGGCTCAGGGCAAGTTTGGCTTTTTGGCGGATACTCTGCTCATATTCATGATCATGATAGCCCATGGCCTTGGCAAAATAGGCCGCTGCCTTGACGGGGTGACCGAGGCTGTCCCGGGAAAGATAGCCAGCTTGCAGGGCGGCACTCGGGGCAAAATAATACGGCAAATCGCCCGACTGGGCAATGGTCCGGTCATACCACTGAATGGCTTCCCCCACCCGGCCTTGCTTGTGGCAGACCCGTCCACACCGGTAGCTGTACTCGATCCGATCTTTGGGCCATACCAACTGAGCTGATTCAAGGGACTGGAGGGTTTGCCAAGCTTGGGCATATTCGCCGCCATCGGTGAGCAAGCGGGCCCGCACGAGCGGGGGGGCGGGCAGGCGTGGTTCACGGGCGAACCGGAGCGCGTGCCGGTCGGCTTCGGTGTTGTGAGCGCCCTCTTCGCGGCATCGCTTCAGGTACTGATCGGCCCCCGGCTGCCCACTCAGCCAGTGGCCCAGGAACAGTTTGTACAGCGCATCCTTGCGGGCGTTTTGGCCCAGGTAACTGGCCAAGAAAGCGTGATAAGCTTGGTTGGCCCCCAAATAATCACCAGAGAGCAAATGGGCGTTGCCCGCAATGTAGTGCATGAGCGGAAACTGGGCCGCCGGTGGGCACTGGGCCAGCAGGAGCCGTGCATTTTGGGCCTGTTCAGCTTTGAGCAGCACCAGTGCCCCCGTAAAAGCCACCAGTGGGTTGGTCGCTTGCCGATCCCAAAAAGATTTGCCCAGCGCGGCCGCGTTGGGTGCTTGGCCCAAAAAATAGGTTTTGGCCAACAGATACACCATCAGCGCTTCTTGGGCATGGAGATCGGCACTTTGGGCCACTAGCCAAAGCTCGCGCATTCCTTGGTCGGTGTCCCCCGAGAGCCCCACCAAGCTGGTGAGCCACTGGTATTTGGCGGGCACTGCGCCCAACAGGGCCCGCAGCAGGCCCAAAGATTTTTTGTTGGGCAAAAAACCGGGGTATTGGGCTTCGTTTTCTTTCAATAATTGGTACGCTTTTTTGATGGACCAAGCCCCGGCAATGTGATCGCCAAACAGGAGTTTGAGGAAGGCCCAATGGAGCTTGACCTCTGCTTGGGCGAAAAGGAAATAGGGGGATTGCTGGTCCAGGGCGGCCAATTGGCGCAGCCGCTGTTCTTCCAAGGGAGCCATGCGCCGGAACTTGGCGGCATCTTCGGTGGTGACCAATTGGAGAAAATCACCCAAATCTTCCAAATAGATCGTTGCTCCGTTTGGGCCGCTGAGGGCGGCTTGCTCAGCCTGCAAACACTCCCCGGCTTCAGCAAACCGGAGGTGCCAATAATGGTGATAGGCTTGCTGGTGCAGGGCCGTGAAACGAAAAGGCGCTGAAAATGATGGGTGTACGCAAAAAATCAAAAGTATTACTTGAACTATTCGCATTTTTGTATAATTTCAGGCCCAATGCCTAGCGTGCACAAAAATTGTTCCGTCAAAAACTGGGATTTGATGAGGTTTTAATGGGCTAGTCTACCTACCAAAAACAGTTGCCATGAAAAACTTGCCGGACGAAATTGAGAAAAAATACTTTACAATTGGTGAAGTGGCCAAGCTTTTTGACGTGGCCCCTTCGCTTATTCGCTTCTGGGAAACGCACTTCGATGTCATCCGGCCGCGCAAGACCAAAAACGGGGTACGGCAATATACCAAAAAAGACATTGAAAAACTAAAAACGATCTATTTCTTGGTCAAGCAAAAAGGATATACCCTGCAAGGGGCCAAAGAGGCAATGGGCGAACGGCCCGAAGCTAAGGCCGAAATGATCAGGGCAATTGAAACCCTTGAAGAAATCAAGGGTTTCTTGGAAAATTTGCGCAGCAAAATGGGTTAAAACTCCGGTTGGAACAGTACCACATCGGCCAAGACAATGCCATCGGCGCCCTCGGGGCTGATCTCGAGGTAGCCTTGGTCACCAGCGGCAAACTCATAGCTGCCCACTGCCACCCAATCGCCATAAACTTTGCTCACATCCAGCAGTTTGCTGTCCAGACCGCCCTGGTGCCGTACTTTTACCCCCAGTTTGCTGGTGCGGGCCGTGCCCTGTTCATTCAAATAGCTCAAATACACATAGACTTTGTATTTGCCCGCCTGCCGGATCGGTGGCGCAAACCGCACATATTGCCCCTTGGTCTTGATATCTTCGCAGTAGAGCGCGTCAGTCCCGTTGGGCGTGCCCACTTTGCTCGATTTGGCAAACGACCGCTCCCGGGCGGGCAGATTGGCGGGCAAGGGAGTAAACGACGATTTCCAATTTCCCTTCACGCGCACATTCGCTGCCTGAAATGCATTGTCAATAAAAATTTCGGGGGTTTTGCCATTTAGCAGTGGGTCGGCTTGGAGTTTGGCCTGCAACTGGGCCACATCCACTTGTTGTACCGGCACTTTTGCCGCAATGGCCATGCTCGCTGCCACCCCGCACGACTGGCCCAGCACCATGAACACGGGTTCCATCCGAATGGATCCATACGCAATGTGCGAAGCCGACAGGCACACGGGCACGAGCAAGTTGGTACATTCGGCCCGTTTGGGGACAAGGGCCCGGTAGGCTATGGCGTAGGGCGGGCCGCCCCAGATCTGGACATCGCCTTCGTTCTTGACCTGTGGCTTGCCGCCCGGGCCGGGCACTACCACCCGTTGGCAGTTGTGTGAGTCCATGGTGTAAGCGGCCATGCCCACCCCGTCGGCCACTTGGTCGCGGCCCGTGCAGTTGTGCTCGGTCATCACATACTCACCGATCATCCGGCGGGCTTCGCGGACATAAATCTGGTGGCTCCAGTGTTGGTTGTCCGAGTATTCGTCCTTGGGATAGCCCCAAAGTTGCATTTCGGCCCGTACACCTGCGGGCAGGCGTGGGTCGTGGCCCAAGAAATAGAGCAGTCCCTTGGTGTACTCCTCGTGAGTTTTGATCAGTTGCTCGCGCTCGATATAGCTGGCCTCGGGGTAGGCATAGTTCATGCCGATCATGTCCGAGGAGAAAGCCCCGTTATTGTTGATATCGGTTTTTTGGTTGGGCATGGGCTGGATATGCAGCAGCTTGTCCAAATTGTTATAACCATTGGCCGCAATGACCCGCCTGACCAATTCATACTTGGCCGAGTCGTAACTGGGTGGCCGGGTGATGGGAATGCGGTTGGCCGGGTCTCGGCTGAGGCACATCCGAAAATTATAGGCTTGCACTGCGCGATCGCCGGTGCCATTGGCCGCCAGTGGCAGCGGGCTGATGCCCCACAAGAGGCCACTTTCAGGCTGGCCGGGCTTAACATACGGGTCTATACCATCCGGGAACTGGTGCTTGTCCATCAGTTGCACCCCGTTGAGGGTTTCTTGATAAACAGCGTTAGCCTCGCGCCCCACGTGGTAGGCCACGCCAGCCTTGGCCAGCAGATCGCCCTCGTAAGTACAGTCAATGAACACCTTGGCTCGGATGCCCAAGTTGGTCAGGGCATTGGGGGCGCGGGAGTCTTCCAGCACAATATCAGTGATATCGGTGCCACGCTTATTGACCTGAAACAGGCGGCGGTTATAAATGACCGTGATGCCCGCCTCTTTGACGTAGGCTTGAAAAGTCTGCTCGGCCACGTGGGGCTCAAACCGCCAAGCTTCAAATTGGCCGTAATGTTGGCCCAGTCGGCGATAAAAATCGCGGGCAAGCCCGGTGATCGCATATTTATTGCCAATGTCGGTTTGACCGAGGCCACCCGCGCTCAGGCCGCCCAAGTGTAGCCCCGGCTCAATGAGCAGCACCCGCTGGCCCGATTTCTGGGCCGCGTAGGCGGCCATCACCCCGCCCGACGTGCCCCCGTACACGCACACATCGGTCTCCAGGGTAGCGGTTTGGCCAAAAACGCCGGGCGAAGCCAGCCAGCAAAGACAGATAAGGCTGGCCCGCTGCCAAGCCGCCCCAAAATAGCGCAAGTTCATTTTCATGTAGAAATCCATTGATTAACTGGAGTGCAGTTTAGGCAAAAACCACGGTTTATCAAAACATGGAGGAATCTTACAATAAATAGCAAAAATCCAAAAAACTTACACAAGTTGGTTTACGTTGCATTTGGGCATAAATTTTTTTAAAATAGTTTGCAAAAGTGTGAATCAATGATTCTAACTTAGCAGCCAAAATCTGCAATCAAATTGGCTCAAGCCATTTGATTGCACACAAAACGTTACTGTTGACCATTAATTAACCTATGTTTTTTATTTTTACTACAAAAAAAATGATTCGCCAGTATTATTTGTTGTTTTTGGCCTTGACTTGCGGTGTTGCCTCCTCATCCATGGCCCAGTCGGAAACCGGCATTGTCACCTATTATGCCGATTATATGCAGGGCAGGCCCACGGCCAGTACCGAGGCGTATGATGTACAAAAGTTCACCTGTTCGCACAAAACGCTGCCTTTTGGTACATTGCTGAAGGTAACCAACCTGAAAAATGGTCAGTCGGTAGCTGTGAAGGTCAATGATCGCCAGTCCATGACCGGGACCAACATCGCGAGCCTTTCGCGGGGGGCGGCCGCCGCCATTGATCTGATCCACTACGGCAAAGTGACGGCCCGGCTCGAGGTGGTCACCGCGTCAAATGCGCTGGCGCAAATGCAAGGAACCGTGCCCAACAACTTGACGGCGTCGAGCAACAACCAAGCGCTGGGCAACCAACCAGCCCCACAAACCCAAGTTGGCCAAAACAATGCCCAAGCCCAACAATTGTTGAAGGCAGTTTCGGCCAACCCCAAGCGACAATTGCTGGGGTACTTTGATGCCAATTTCAATCGGGTACAGATTTCGGGCTATGGGCTCCAACTAGCCACTTTTGCCAATGCCAAAACTGCCGTGGCCTTGTGCAACCGCCTTCAAACCGATGGATACAAAGATGCTTACATCCAAATCTTGGTGGAAACCAATGCCCAAACCAACACCAAACTGGGACAAGAATACCGGGTGATTGTGGGCCAAGGGCCGGAAAGCTACGTTCAGCAGAGCCTTTTGAACTATTTCAAAGGCCATGGCTACGTTAATTGTGCGGTAGTGAAATACGAGTAGGCCACGTTGTTTGGAGCGGGGACCGGACATTCATTTTCTGGTCTCCGCTTTTTTTTGCAAATAGGTGTAAGCGATATATATTGCCCCCGAATAGAAACGTGTACTTCGGCCATGAAAAAACTAATCCTGCTGCTGCTGAGTTTGGCTTGCCAAAATATCCAAGCGCAATCCTTGAAGATCGCCAAAATCAACGAGACCTACACCCGCGCCACGGCGCAAGTGGTGCCCGGGCAAGCGTTGGATCTTTCGTTTGATTTCCCCATTACCGGGCTGGCCATCCAGCAGGCGAACCTCCAAGGGGCCGCCGTAGAAACTTCCGAAAAAATAGCCTTGCGGCAGGATAGCCACGCCGAGGAAAGCCAAAGCAACCTGATCGTGTTTGATGCGCCGCGCACGGCTTTCCGGCTGCATACTGGCCAAATGCAGGGCGAAGTAGTGTTGCACCTGCTCTATGCCCCGCCATTGCCGCCCGAGAAAGTGTGGTGGGAGCGCCGCCAGCCCGTGGCCATGCGCCCAGAAAACAACTGCGAACGGCCCCAGACCATCCCCCAGTCAGAATGGCGGGCGGGATTGCGCCCCCCAGCGGCAGCGGCCTCGGCCACCAAAGTGCAGTTCATCATTGTCCACCACGAAGCAGGATCCAATACCGCGACCAATTTCACCCAAACTTTGCGCAACATCTATTTGCTTCATACCCAGACCAACGGCTGGAACGACATTGGCTATAATTTTGTCATTGCCCAGAATGGGACTGTTTTTGACGGCCGTGACGGCCAAGGCCGGATCGATGGCGACAATGTAGTGGGGGCACATTTTTGTGGTAAAAATGGCAACACGATGGGCATTTGTTTTCTGGGCAATTACCAGACCGCCGTTGAGCCGACCATCGAAGCGTTGGCTTCATTGGCCCGGTTGGTCAGTTGGAAAATGGTGAAAGAAGGTCTCACCAACCCCATGGCCCGGGGCATCCACTCCCCCGGCACACCCGACCAGTCGACGATCAACGTGATTTCGGGCCACCGCGATGGCTGCGCCACCGCCTGCCCGGGCGAAAATGTATATAAACGACTGGTGGCCATTCGCCAGAGTGTGGTGGCGGTGTGCAATGTGTTGGCCGATGAAGAAGTGGTGATCAAAAGGGAAGTGACAGTTTACCCCATGCCCGCCCGACAGCAGCTCATTATTGATTTTCAGCATTGGGAAGCAACCAAACTAGAGTTGGTGGCCGCCGATGGCCGCTTATTGGAAACCCACTTGGTGCCCGCTGGCACGCCCCGCCTCCAAACTGCGGTGGGCCACTTGGCGCCGGGCATTTACCTGCTGCGGGTTTCGGGCAAAGAGGGCATCCTAACCAGGCGGCTGGTGGTGGAGTAGCCCCACCGGCCGGATCTGGGTTCCTTTGGCGGAACAGTTGACCTGAGCGATCCCAAACCGGGTCTGGCGGTTCATAGGATGCCATTTTAAAACGCAACCTGGCCGGTCAGCAATAACGGGCATGCACGAGAAGTAGCCGTAAATTTTGAGTTGAAGCGAAGATGATAACGGGACTTTACGAAACACATTTGTTTGTTGAAAATTTAGAAAAATCCGTTGATTTCTATCAAAAGGTGCTTGGACTTGTGCTGTGCCATTTTGAGGAAAAAAGGCGGGCCGCATTTTTCTGGGTAGGCCAACCCCAAGAAGCTATGTTGGGCCTTTGGGAAAAACCAAAGGAAGAAATTGATAAAAGACATTTTGCTTTTAAGTGTGAACCAGCCGATGTTTTAGCTAAATCTGTAAATTTTTTAGCGGAGCGAAACCTACAACCTTATAATTTTCTGAAGGATGGCACCGCACAACCAATGGTTTTTGCTTGGATGCCGGCCATTGCCATTTATTTTAATGATCCTGATGGCCACCAGCTTGAGTTTATCGCTATTCTGGCCGGAAAGGGCCAACCAGCATTAGGTGTTATTTCTTACGATGAATGGATCAACGCTCAGAATTAGCCCGCCGAAATTGCAAAAACGTAAGAAAGTAAAAACTAGTTTTTTTGTTTTCCCAAATTCAAGCAACAAATGCAACAGCTTGTTGCTGTGGAGCCAAAGGGGTTCGCCCCGGCCGGGGTGGCAGGTTTGCCCACCGATCGCCATTAGAGCCGAAAAATGGTGAATGGCTGGCATAAAATTAATCTTGTTGCCGTTTAAAGAACATACGCCCAACTGTTTGGGTGCACGAGGGGATAAATTCACGCGCCCAAGTTCCGGTCATTACCAATAACAGCCCTCTTCCACTTTGCCAAACCCTTGGGGGACTTCCGACGCGAGTGGGCGGGACCAGTGGGGATTAAAAAACTGGGCGATCTCGGGGTGATCATCCCAGCGCTTGCCCCGGATACCAAACAGGATTTGGGTGGCGCCACCAATGTGGATGGCCATTTTGCCCGACTGCTTGACAAACGCCGCTAGGGGCAAGCCGTACGCGCCCGCCCCGATGATGGCCACATCGTACTCTTGGGCCGCGATTTGGGCGCACATCTGGTCGTAAGCCTCAAACCAAGTCTGGAAACCGCTGGGCACTTGCCCGGCAATGGACTGGACGGCCGGCACAATCCGCAGATCAAAACTGGGCAATACTTTGGGGTTGGGAAACAGGGCCTCCCGCTGGGCATATTGGTGGGCAATGCTCTTGGCAAAGGGATGGACTACCACCACCCGTTTACCGGCTAGGGCTTGGCTCCACGGATCGGGGTGGTAATAAGGTTCAATGGCCCGGAGCTCGGTCAAGTGGGCTCGTGGGAAATAATGGCGGTGAAAGTAGGCATCCTCTTCTTCTTCGTTCCATACGCCCAGCACATCGATGTGGCTGATACTGGCCAAAAACAACTCACAGAAGCGATCCAGCATTGGCCCGGTGGCAGGAAAGAAACCGGCATTGACCGATATTCCTTTGATCACGCGGGGGTGCCAGGCGGCATCGTAGCCTTGGATGGCTTTCCACCAGCGCAGCCAAGGGGCAGTTTGGGCCATTTCGCGGATCTGGACATAGTTGGTGAGACAGATCAGTTCGGCCGTGCCCAACCGGGATACCATCAGCGGTTGCCCAGACTGGAGCCGGGTTTTGATCAGGTCGTTGCCCTGAGCCGCCGCCATGATCGGCCCGCCAAAGAGTTGGGCCTTGGTGGATGTGCCCCACAATGTCCGCCGGGCTTTGCGGTAGGCCCGCCGGGCCAGTTCCAGTGTTGCTGCGTCCATGTAGCTCACCATGAATAGTTGGGTGATTTTACCATTTGGGCCGCTGGGGATGAAAGTCCAATTGGCCAAAAGTTTTGCGCCCACGTAGGTAGTAGTCCCACAGCAAGCTATGATCCATGATCTGGGGATGGTGGAATACCTTGGCGGTGGCCCGGGCCTGTTTGCGCTTGCGGGCCAATAGGCCAAAGTGCCGATACAGATAAAAATGGGCCTGAACAATGGCCCAGCAGTGGGGCCAGCCTTTGGTGAACAGAAACTGCAACCCGGCCACGCCATCCAAGATCAGCCGGAAAAATAGAATGGGAAAAAACTCGACCCGGTTTAGGTTTTTGATCAACATGATCAAGCCATTGCGAAAATTGAGGTAGGTTTTGCGCGGGTGTTCGTATTGGAGGGTGCCCCCGCCCACGTGATAAACTTGGCTTTGGCCGCAGCAATAAATCTGGTGGCCCGCATTTTTGAGCCGCCAGCACAGGTCGATCTCTTCCATGTGGGCAAAGAAATCGGGATCGAGGCCGCCCATGGCATGGTAATCAGTGGCCCGCACCATCATGCAAGCCCCGGTTGCCCAAAAAATCTCCACCGTATCGTCATATTGGCCAGTATTTGATTCTACGGTGTCAAATATTCGCCCTCGACAAAAGGGATAGCCGAGCAGATCAATAAAACCGCCGCCGGCCCCGGCATGTTCAAATTTGTTGCGGTCGCGGTGGGAGAGGATGCAGGGCTGGCAAGCGGCGATGTTGGAGTCGCTGTTCATCAGGGTGACGAGCGGATCGAGCCAGTTGGCCGTTACTTCCACATCGGAGTTGAGCAGCACGTAGTAATCGGCCTCCACTTGTCGCAGGGCGCGGTTGTAGCCTTCGCTAAAGCCAGCGTTTTCCGGCATGGGCAAGCAGCGCACGTGGGGGAAAGCCTCGGCCAGATAGGCCAGCGAGTCGTCGGTCGAGCCATTGTCGGCCACCACAATTTCGGCCCCACCACTGTTTGCCACCACCGAAGGGAGGAATTGCTCTAGGTAAGGTTTTCCGTTATAGTTTAGGATGACGACCGCCGTATGGTGCATGGCCAATGACTTTACTGTCCGTTCATTAGGCTGCCCAAATCCATTCCAGGAATGTTGGGCATCATGCCCTCCGTTTCTTTCTGCATAAACTCTTTGCTCTTGATCTCGGCGGCTTCCAAGGCTTTGTTGACGGCCGCGACTACCAGATCTTGGAGCATTTCCAGATCTTCGGGCCGGGCCAAGTCTTTATCGATTTCCAGGGAGATCAATTGCTTTTTGCCATTGGCAACCGCTTTCACAAGACCACCACCAGCTTCGCCTTCGGCAATAATGCTACTCAATTTTTCTTGTGCATCGGTCAGTTTGGATTGCATTTCTTTTACTTTACCGAGCATTTTCATCATATCGAACATGAGACCCAAGGAGTTTTGCGTTCACCAATCAGACAACAGGCGAGATGGAGACTTGTCGCATCAATCGCCGTTGGACAAAATTGGTGATAAAATGCCAAATAGCCATCGGATTGCCGTATTTGCTACTGGTTTTGTTGCGAAGCCTTATCTTCGTGTAATTATCAGCAAGTAGTAGGTAGCGAAAAAATGAAAAAATTTAAGCTGGGATCGCCAATGGTCAAGTTCCTGCACCGACTATTGGTGTACGGCCTTGGCTTTGGCGTGGTTTACTGGCTGTTTGCCCATTGGTTCAATTTTGACAAGCTGTATGCCCACTTGCCCACTACTCACCAAGGGGAGGCTGGTGCGCAGTTTGGGCCACCCGTGCCCCGCCGGGCAGTGAGCAACACCGCCGCCGATGAAATTTCGGGGCTGGTGGCGGCTCAGGGCCGTCGGGCCGCTCTCTGGGGCCACAACGACAGCGGCGATATCCCCCGGCTTTTCCTCATTGGCGAAGATGGGGCCGATTTGGGGACTTATACTTTTCCGGCCACTGCCCGCGATTGGGAGGACATGGCCGCTTGCTGGATCGACAGCACTTATTATCTGTTCTTGGGCGATATTGGCGACAATGACAGCCTGTATGAGATCAAGTATATCTACCGTGTGCCGGAACCAGACTTGGCCGGAGCTGGCCCAGGGCAACGGGCCGTCATTGGCCCCATTGATACGCTCCGGTTCCGCTACCCCGACGGTAACCGCGATGCGGAAACACTTTTGGCGGATCCCATTTCGCGCAATATTTACGTGGTGTCCAAGCGCGAACGCAACGTTCACCTGTATGTGCTGGCCTATCCACAAGACTGGCAAGGGATTTCAACAGCCCAGTTGATCGGTGAGTTGCCGTTCAATACGCTAACCAGTGGCGATATTTCTGCGAATGGCCAAGAAATACTGCTCAAAAACTACCAACAAGTATATTATTGGCAGCGCCGTGCCGGGGAAACGGTGGAGGGGACATTGCGCCGCCCGCCGTTGCTGTTACCCTATCAGGAGGAGCGACGGGGCGAGGCCCTAGCGTTTGACCGGGCGGGAACGGGGTACTATACGCTGGGTGAGGATGTCAAAAAATACCGGGCCACTTTATTTTTTTACCCCCGGAAGCCAGAATAGGGCTTTGTTTGGCCGGATTGTGCAATTTCTCAACCCAGAAATGGTTGAAATGGGGGCAAGTTGGCAATCATCGGTGAATATAGACGCTTATGATCAAGCCGATCTTCAATGATTTGCCCATCTTTATGGATCTCAAACCAATTTCAGTCGGACACCAACAATTTCGGGATTAAAAAAGCCCCAAGGACTTGTGAAGTCCCCGGGGCGTTGAGACTGGCAATGTGCCAGAAAAGTTTACATCAGGTGTTCTACCGTCATCAAATCGATGAACTCGCCTACCCGGGCATCTACATCGGCTTGTTTAAGGCCAACGATGCGCTCAGTACCGAACTTCTCGACGCAGTAGGAGGCCATGGCCGAGCCAAAAACCAAGGCGCGTTTCATGTTGTCAAAAGTATAGTCGCCAGTTTGGGCCAGATAGCCCACAAAGCCACCCGCGAAGGTATCGCCCGCACCGGTGGGGTCAAATACTTCTTCCAAGGGCAAAGCGGGGCAGAAGAACACTTTGCCTTCACCGAACAGGAGAGCGCCATGCTCTCCTTTTTTGATGATCACATATTTGGGGCCCATCGCTTGGATTTTGGCGGCGGCTTTGCGCAGCGAATATTCCTTGGTGAGTTGGCGGGCTTCTTCATCATTGACCGAAATCACGTCCACCAACTTGAGGGTTTGCAACAATTCGTCCCAAGCCACGTCCATCCAAAAATTCATAGTGTCCATTACTATCAGCTTGGGGCGGTTGCGGAGCCGCTCGATCACTGTGCGCTGTACCGTGGGGGCCAAATTGCCCAGCATTAGCACTTCGCAATCTTGGTAACTTTCTGGGACGATGGGATCAAAAGTGCCCAACACATTGAGTTCAGTCACCAATGTATCGCGGCTGTTCATATCGTTGTGGTAACGGCCAGCCCAAAAGAACGATTTTTCATCGGCCTTGATTTGCAGCCCGGTGGTGTCCACGCCGTGATCTTGCAACAGGGCAATGTCCGAATCGGGAAAATCATAGCCAACTACTGCTACCAGATTTACTTTTTTGGTGAAATAGGATGCAGAAAGTGAAATATAAGTGGCAGCACCTCCAATAATTTTGTCGGTTTTCCCAAAAGGGGTTTCAATGGCATCAAAAGCGACTGAACCGATGACCAATAAACTCATGTGTGATAGTTAGATTGTTTCTGGTGGCAAAGATATATCAAGATTTTTGTTGTGGGGTGGCTCGCGCCCGCTTTTGCGTCATCAGATCATTGGACTTGGGCTGGTTTGGCGGTTTTTTTGAATATCCGTACACCAGCCCCGTTGCGGGTAACCCAGTAAGCTTGGCCGGTCGGGGTGCGCACTTTCTGGATGTCGCGCATCTCGCCATCCACCACAAACTGGCTCGTCGAGGGAGCTATCGGGCTGAAATTCCCTTTGCCATCCCCGCGCAAGAGCAGGCCGTAGCTGGCATCATAGCGGCCTTGGTACATGCTGGCCCCGTACAAGTTGCCCCCCAGCAGAAGATCCAATTGGCCATCCCCATCCAGATCCTCGATTAAAAAAGTGAAAATTTTGGACATTTGGGCGGCCATTGGCAAAGGTTTAATCACAAATTTTTGCTGGCCGAGGTTTTCTAGGTACACCGACTCAAAGCAGTCAACCCGTAATTCTAGGGCGCTGTCCAGTTCGGCCTTGGTCAAAATGTCGTTCAATGGCCGACCGCCAAAACTTTGGTAGGTGGTGAAGCGCTTGTTGATGATGCCCGGTAGTTGCTTGCCCAGTTCGTCCTTGAACGCAACGGTGTACCAATCTTCGTTCCGATTGTAGGCGAGGATATGTTCCAGCCGCCCATTGTGGTCGATGTCCTTGACCAATAGTTTGAGGGAGGAATTGGGCGATTTCTGAAACTTATTATTGCTGCCCAAGTTGCCCACTATCAAGTCCAGATCGCCGTCTCGGTCAAAGTCGGCGGCTTGGATGGTCTGCCAGAAACCGGACAGGTTACGGGTTCCGGTCGCGGGGGGGGCCGCATTGAACGTCAATGGGGCAGTGCTCAGTTTGCCCTTTTCATTGGTAAAATACTGGATGGGCATCCAATCGCCCACCACCACCAGATCCAAATCTTTGTCATTGTCGAGATCCAGCCAGCGGGCATCGGTCACCATGCCAGCTTTGCGGAGCTGGGGCGCGAGCTGGTCGGTCTGATCGGTAAATTGGCCCTTGCCGTCATTGATGAGCAGGTAAGAGTTGGGGGCCATGCCATATTGGTAGCCGGTGACCCTCCCCCCGACAAACAGATCCAGATCGCCATCACCATCCAGATCGGCAGGGCGCACGCAGCTTTTGTTGTCATACATGGGCGGGAGTGCGCTCTTGGTAAAGTTACCCTTGCCGTCATTGAGGTACAGGCGGTCAAATTGCTCCACCATTTGGCCATAGAATTCATTGCCGCCCGAAACTACGTACAAGTCGAGGTCTTTGTCGCCATCGGCATCAAAAAAAACAGCATCCACATCTTCGTAGGTAGAATCGGCAATGAGGGCCGCTTGCTGGCTGGGCACAAACCCACCCTTGGCTCGCTGGATCAGCAGTTCCCCCGCTTGCCATTTTGCCCCACCGAGGTAAACATCGTCTAGGCCATCACCATTCACATCGCCCACTGCCATTTTGGGCCCTTCGGTCGATAATTTGAAAGGAACCAGCGGTTCGCGACCAAAATCATAATAAGTGTTTTCCCGGTGCTGATAGGCCAATTTGGTTTGATCGGTCACATCTTCAAACCACGGGGTGGCCGAAGGGGCGAACCGGAACTGGCTGCCCTCGAGTTGGGCCTCGGTTTGCTTGAGGGTGAGGGTGGTGTTGGTGGCCACGTTTAATTTGACTTCCATTTTGAAGTCGGGCCAAATCACGATCAGCGAATCCACTTGTTGGCTTTTGCCCAAACCAAAATTCAAGACGGGTTCCATCGAGGAGAGAAAGCCCCGCACTGGGGCGAGCTGCTGCAACTGCGCACCGTCCTTGGTTTTGAGGATCACTTTGGCCCCCACCCCAAAACGGTTGGCCCCACTGCCCTCCAGCTTTATTTTGAGGTAATTGTGCTCCCCGTTTTTGTCACTGTTGTTCCGGTACATGCCCGCTGGCTCATTGATGTTGTTGGTGATCAAATCAAGATCGCCATCGTTGTCCAAATCGGCATAAGCGGCCCCGTTGGAAAAACCGGCTTCGCCCAGGCCCCACGCTTGGGATTTGTCGGTAAATTTTAGGCTTGGCGATCCTTGGAACACATAATTGTGCACCTTGCCCTGGGGCATCAAGGCCAAGGCTTTTTGATCCAAATACCGGGAGGTTTCCATGGCATAGCGCAGGGAGTCATCGGAGGCAAACTTGACGTAATCCAAGTTGTTGGGCCGGTGGACAATGCCCGTGGTGATAAAAATATCTTTGACCCCGTCGTTGTCGTAGTCGGCCAAGAGTGTGCTCCAGCTCCAGTCGGTGGCGGCCACTCCCGCCAAAAAAGCAATGTCGGCAAACCGGTTGTTTTGCAGGTTCAGTTGGAGGCAGTTGCGACTGTACTGGTAATTGTAGCCGTAGGCCAATTTCATCATAAAAATATCCAGCGGATCTTCGCCCAGCGAGGTTTTTTCCACTGTTTCGTCCTCGGGGTACATGTCCAAGGTCATCAGATCTTGGTAGCCGTCGTTGTTCAGGTCGGCGGCATCACAACCCATCGAGAAGCGGCTCGTGTGGGGGAGTGCTTTTTTACCCATCTCGGAGAAAGTGCCGTTTTTGTTGTTGAGGTAGTAGTAGTCATCTTCGTGAAAGTCGTTCGTCACATAGAGATCTTCCCAGCCGTCATTGTTGAAATCGGCCACTACCATTCCTAGGCCGTAGCCCATTGGTGCGCCGTAAATGCCCGCTTTTTCCGAGACATCGGTGAAAGCTTTGGTATTGCGCCCCTTTTTGGTCGGCTGATCCTTGCTGATCAGTTCGTTGCGGAACAGGTAATCCCCCGCTTCATTGTTGCGCAGTTCGCGGGTGCTCACCCGATCGTAGGAGCGGGAGGTGTGCACTGCGTGGTTGAGCAAATAGACATCCAGATCGCCATCTTTGTCATAGTCAAAGAAAGCCGCTTGGGTAGCAAAACCGGTAAAGTCGAGATTGTAGTCGCTGGCTTTTTCGGCAAAGGTCAGGTCGCCATTGTTGATGTAAAGCTCATTGGAGCCTTCCAGCCCTTTATAGTTGCCCACTGCGCACACGTAAATGTCCAGCAGGCCGTCGCCGTTCACATCGGCCATGCTGGCCCCGGTTTTCCAATCGGCAAAGCCCCCAATGCCCGCTTTTTCGCTGATGTCCTCAAACTGAAAATTGCCCTTGTTGAGATACAGGCGATTTTTTTCGCGGTTGGAGGTAAAGAACAAGTCGGTCAGGCCGTCGTTGTTGATGTCGCCCGCCGCCACTCCGGCCCCGTTGTAATAATAGAGGTAATCGATCAAGTTAAAATCGCCCGAGTCGCTCAGGTTATTGGCGAAGTTGACCTTGGTCAAGGCCGGATCCAAACGGGTGAAGAGGGGGTTTTCGGGAGAAAGGGAAGTTTGGGCCGGTTTCTGGTTGTTGCACTGGGCAAACAAAAGAACACAACCCAATACAATCAGGATACGTAGCCACATGGTGTTGTTGATTGGTATAGTGGACAAAAATACGCCGGAAATCGGTTTTAGGCTCGCTTAAATTCGGTTTTGAGTTCCAACAGGGCCACATTCTCGATGTGGGCGGTGTGTGGGAACATATCCACCGGTTGGACTTTTTTCACGTCATATTTAGCACTCAACTGGGCCAGATCCCGGGCTTGGGTAGCGGGGTTGCAGCTTACGTACACAATGCGGGGGCAATCGGTCGTGAGCAGCGAGTCCACTACCAAGGGGTGCATTCCCGTCCGGGGCGGGTCGGTGATGATCACATCTGGGGCTGGGTGCTGGGCCAACCGCGATTTGTCCAGCAATACCTCCGACATATCACCAGCGTAGAAATGGGTATTTGTAATGCCATTGGCCTGGGCATTGAGCTTGGCATCTTCTATCGCGGCGGCGATGTATTCCACGCCGATTACTTCTTTGGCTTGATGGGCCAAAAAACAAGCAATGGTGCCCGTTCCGGTGTAAAGATCATAAACGATTTCTTGGCCGGTCAAGCCCGCAAAATCGCGGGTGATCCGGTACAGTTCCACGGCTTGGTGGGCATTGGTCTGGAAAAAGGATTTGGGTCCGATGCGGAAATACAAATCTTCCATCCGCTCGGTAATGAACGGCTTGCCGTGGTAGAGTTGCATCTCCAAGTCATCGAAGGTGTCATTGCCCTTGGCATTGATCACGTAATAGAGCGAGGTAAGCTCGGGAAACCGCTGTTTAAGGAACTCCATTACCAACTGTACTTTCTCGGGGATATTTTCAAAAAATTGTAAGATGAGCATCCACTCGCCCAAGGTGGTATTGCGAATGGTCAGGTTCCGCAAAAAGCCCTTCTGGAACCAAGTATCAAAAAACTCCAATTGATGCTCGCGGGCAAATCCTTTGAGGGCTTGGCGAAAATCGTTGGAAGGGTCGGGCTGGTGGTAGCAGTGGTCGATGTCCAACACCTTGTCGAACCGGCCGGGAATATGGAAACCAACGCCAGTACTGTCGATGATTTTTTCAGTGGTCTGGATCTCTTCTTCGGTAAACCACCGTTTGGCGGCAAACGAAAACTGGAGTTTATTGCGGTAGTACTGGGTAGTGGGAGCGGCCAAGATGGGCAGCACTTCCCCAATCTCGATTTTGCCCAACCGCTGGAGCGCATCGATCACGTGCTGGTGCTTGAAATTGAGCTGGGCTTGGTATTGGACGTGTTGCAGTTTGCAGCCGCCACAAACCCCAAAGTGCTTGCAATGGGCCGTCTGGCGCAAGGGGGAGTACAAATGAAATACCAGGGGCCGGGCCTCCATGTAGTTCTTTTTGCGGTGGAAAACGTTGATGTCCACCACATCGCCGGGCACACATTTTTCCACAAAAATGACCATTCCCTCGTGCCGGGCGATGCCCTTGCCTTCCAAGGTCATTTCAGAAATGGTGATATTTTTAATTTCCAAATCAACCCTTTTGCCAGCCATTCCTAAAGTTGTTTACCGCAATGAAGTGGCAAAATTAACCCAAGCCGATCGACATTCCAATATCAGGTTGGGGAACCGTTGGTTGTTGGTGCGGAAATACCGGTTGTCGGGCCGAAACAACAATGTGATTTGATAAATTGTTAGGTTTTGCAGGGTAGACACATTAACTTCACTCGGTGATGCAACATCCGACCCAGTGCAAGGCTGTTTGCGTGTTTTATCCGTTAATTTTTAAACCAATGCACAACTCAGATGACAAAAACTCACTTCGCAAATTTGGCGGTTTAGGCTTCGGATCAGCTCTATTGGGGATGATCTTATGCCTTGCCGGGTGCGGAACGGTTAAAAAAATAGCCAGTGACAAGCCCGCCTTCGTCCGCAACCATTTCTATTTCACCTCCAAGACCCGCTCGGTGGAGATTCCTTTCCGGTTTGTCAACAACCTGATTTTGATCCCCATGCACATCAACGGCTCCGATACGATGCGCTTCATTCTGGATACGGGCGTAAAAACCGCGCTGATCACCGGGTTGGGCGATAGTGAGCTGCAACTCAACGGAACCCGCAAAGTGAAGATCCGCGGTCTGGGTGATGGGGAAGACTTGGATGCCCTGCTCTCTTATGGCAACCGGTTTGATATTTTGCCCACTGTGCGGGGTGACAACCATGACATTTTGGTGCTGATAGAGGATATTTTCACTCTTTCCACCAAGCTGGGGACGCGCGTCCACGGCATCATCGGTTACGATGTGTTCAAGAATTTTGTGGCCGAGATCCGCTATGACACACGCACTGTCGTGCTCTATCGCCCCGAGACTTTCCGCCGCACCCCGGCAGGCTCCATGATCCCCTTGGTGATCGATGATGGCAAGCCCTACATCGAAGCTTGGGTGGAGATGGAAAATGGGAAAAAGATCAAAATGAAACTCTTGGTGGACACCGGGGCCAGCTATGCCATTTCGCTCAATCCCCAGTCCCATCCGGGGATCATTTTACCTGCCAAAACCATGCGGGCATACTTGGGCCAAGGGCTAAGTGGCGAGATCCACGGTGAATTGGGCCGGCTCAAGTCGCTGGAATTGGGCAAGTACAAGTTCAAAAACCTTACTGCCTCTTTTCCCGATTCCTCCTCCATCCGCCAGATCACCGGCACGGTGTATCGCAATGGCCAGATTGGGGGCGATATCCTCAAGCGTTTCCACGTGGTGATCGACTATCCCAACAACCGCCTTTACCTGAAGCCCAATGCCGAATTCCGGCGGCCTTTTTATTATAACCTGAGCGGCATTGAGTTGGCCACCCCCATTCCGGATTTGCCCATGTTCCTCATCTCCGAGGTGAGCCCCAATACGCCAGCTGCCGAAGCCGACCTCCAAAAAGGGGATGAAATCACCGAAATCAATGGCCGGAAGGCAGTTTCGCTCATTTTAAACGACTTCACGGAACTTTTTCATAGCAAACCGGGTAAAAAGGTCATTGTCAAAGTGAAACGGGGCGATCAGCTATTGCGCAAAGAGTTTGTGTTGCGCCAACCCATCTGAACCATCTCCTCTGGGTATAACAAAAAGCTTGGTGCTGTTTACTTTCTTAAGTTGATCTTACAAATTATTTCATTGCGTTCATGCAGAAAGAACTTATACCAACTGCCCAAGTTCAACAAACGGCAGTGCTAGTGGCGGTGGTAACGCAGCGGCAAACCGAAGAACAAGCAGCCGAATATATCAACGAACTGGCTTTTTTGGCCGAAACGGCAGGGATTAAAACCCTCAAAAAATTCCGGCAGAAACTCATGCGGCCCCACCCGCGCACCTTTGTGGGCAAGGGTAAATTGCAGGAGATTTTTGCCTTTGTCCAGGCCGAGCAGCCCAGTATGGTGATCTTTGACGATGACCTGAACAGTTCCCAGATGCGCAATTTGGAAAAAGAGCTGAACTGTAAAGTCATGGATCGCACCATGCTCATTATCGAGATCTTCTTGCTCCGCGCCCGCACTTTGCAGGCCCGCACGCAAGTGGGGCTGGCCCAGTTGCAGTACATGCTCCCCCGCCTCACGCGCATGTGGACCCACCTTTCGCGCCAAGCTGGTGGGCGCGGCACGCGCGGTGGCCCGGGCGAGCGCGAACTGGAAACTGACCGCCGGATCATCCGCGATCAGATTGCCCTGCTGCGCACCCAATTGAACAAAATCGAGAAACAGGGCGAAACCCAGCGCAAATCCCGCGACTCCATGATCCGCGTGGCCCTGGTGGGCTACACCAACGTGGGCAAGTCGACGCTGATGAACTTGCTGACCAAAGCCGACGTGTTTGCCGAAAACAAACTCTTTGCCACCGTGGACTCCACCGTGCGCAAGGTCGTGCTGGAAACCATCCCTTTCCTGCTGACCGACACCGTCGGGTTTATCCGCAAATTGCCCACCACGCTGATCGAGAGTTTCAAGTCCACGCTGTCTGAAATCGTGGAGGCCGATGTGCTCCTGCACGTGATAGACATTTCCCATCCATCGTTTGAGGATCAGATAGCGGTGGTCAACAAAACCTTGGCCGAGATCGGGGCTGCCGATAAAACCATGATCTTGGTGTTCAACAAGATCGATGCCTACCAAAACCCCGAGGCTGATGTTTTTTCGGCGGCAGAGTTTGGGGAGCTGGACGGCGATCCGTTGGATTATGAACCGGAGGAAACGGATTTGGATGGCGATCTGACAACCGGCCACGGTACGGAATTGGTATTGGCCCCGGCAGTGGCCAATGGGAAAGTGAGCATTGCGCAGCTCAAGCGGATGTACTTGGGCAAATTGCCCCGGGCCGTGTTCATTTCGGCCGTTGATCGGGAAAACATCCAAGAACTCCGCGAAATGGTGCTACAAGAGGTGGCCAAGAAATATTTTAGCACCTACCCCAATTTCTTGCAACGTGAGCGCTTGCCCGCCTACATTAAATTTGAAGCCGAAGTCTAGGGGCAAGGTGAACTTTTGCCCATCGCACTGAGTTTTATCGGCGGACTTAAGTATGTTTGCCAAATGGCAAATCGGCCCACTATCAATGTCAACCATTAACTTTATTTTCTTTTGGTAGAAAAGGTTATTCACTTGGACAATGTATCCCTGCTTGATTTTTTGGGGGTAGAAAACAGCACTTTGCGGGAAATGACCCTGGCGTTTCCCCATAGCAAAATTATTTCGCGGGGGAGCGAGCTGCGCATCAAGGGCAGCACTCCCGAGATTGTGCGGATCAATGAAGTGGTCAACCACCTGCTGGATCACTATCATAAATACGGCAAAGTAACCCCTGAAACAGTGCAGGGCTACGTCAACCGCCGGCCCGATGAGCCTGCTGCCCATGAAGCGGACAGCGAAATCATTATTTATGGGATCAAGGGCGAACCAATCAAGCCGCGTTCGCCCAACCAAAAAAGGATGGTGGAATTGGCTGCTCAAAACGACCTCTTGTTTGCCGTCGGCCCAGCGGGCACAGGCAAAACTTACTTGGCAGTGGCAATGGCCGTCCATGCGTTGAAAAACAAACTGGTCAAAAAGATTGTGATTACCCGCCCGGCCGTCGAGGCTGGGGAGAGTCTGGGTTTTTTGCCCGGCGATCTAAAAGAGAAAATTGATCCCTACCTTCGGCCCATTTATGATGCGCTGGAGGACATGGTTCCCTCGGAAAAACTAAAATTTTACCTCGAGAAGAACATCATCGAGATTGCGCCCATCGGGTACATGCGCGGGCGGACCCTGCACAATGCTTTTGTCTTGCTGGATGAGGCCCAGAACACCACGGCCATGCAAATGAAAATGTTGTTGACCCGGCTGGGGCCACATTCCCGGATGATCGTCACCGGTGACCGATCGCAAATAGATCTGCCCAAGCGCCAGAAATCCGGGCTGATCGATGCGCTGGAAATCCTGAGCGGCATCGAGGGAGTTGGGGTAGCCGAATTTTTTGATCGGGATGTAGTGCGGCACAAACTGGTGAAGCGCATCATCAATGCCTATGAAAAGGCCGAAGGGGGCAACCATGAAGAGCTGCGGAACGGCGAAAAATTCTAGCAATTTCCCCGTTTTTACTTAGCGCCAATAGCCTTCCCAATTGAATGGCTTGTTTTTGCCGCTGTGCAGAAAAAAGCTGATAACGGAGATAAATGCCATTTTCGGGGGAGGGCTATTGTTTTTTTGCTTCAGGTTGCCTTAATTGGGTGTTTATTCTTGCTCCCATGAAAAAACACCTACTGATCCTGAGCGTGTGCTGGCTGGCTGGCCACTGGTGCTGCGGGCAATCTCCCGCCGATGACAAGCGGCAAAGAAAAGCTGACAGACTGGCCCACAAATACATCATTACCGATGGGCACGTCGATCTGCCATTCCGGTTGGTGGCGCGGAACTTTCGGCTCGAGAAACAATTCTTGGGCATCCCGATCAGCAACACCGACGGGGACTTTGATTACGAACGGGCCAAAAAAGGCGGATTGAGCGCTCCCTTTATGTCGATCTATGTGCCTTCCTCCTATCAAAAAACGGGTGGGGCCAAGGCATTTGCCGATTCACTCATCAATATGGTGCAAGGAATAGCCAAAGCCCACCCCGATAAGTTTGCTTTGGCCAATTCTCCCGAAGAAGTGGCCAAAAACTTCAAATTGGGGCTTATTTCTCTGCCAATGGGCATGGAAAACGGCGCACCTGTGGAAAATAACCTGCAAAACATTGCCTACTTTTACCAGCGTGGCATCCGCTACATTACGCTCACCCACGGTACCGACAACCAGATCTGCGACTCCTCCTACGACACCACCCGCACTTGGAACGGACTGAGCAAGTTTGGTGAGTCGGTGGTCCGGGAAATGAACCGCGTAGGGATTATGGTCGATGTTTCGCACATTTCGGACAGTACCTTTTACCAAGTAATGCGGCTTTCCCAAGCCCCGTGCATTGCGTCCCATTCCTCTTGCCGCAAGTTTACCCCAGGCTTTGAGCGCAATATGTCCGATGACATGATCAAACTGCTGGCCAAAAACGGGGGCGTGATCCAAATCAATTTTGGCACTAACTTCTTGGATGGCAAGGCCCAAGCGCACAACAACCAACTCCGTGACCAACTCACCGCTTTTCTGGCCACCAAGGGCATCACCGGTGCCCGATCGCCCGAGGCCCGACCCTATTTGGCCGAATTTGCCAAAGCCAACCCCAGCCTGTTTGCCGATGTGGAGATGGTGGCCGATCACATAGATCACGTGGTAAAATTGGCCGGGGTGGATCACGTGGGGCTTGGCTCCGACTATGACGGCGTGGGTGACACCCTGCCCACCGGCCTCAAGGACGTATCGCAATATCCCAACCTGATTTATGTGCTGCTGAAACGGGGCTACTCCAATCAAGACATCGAGAAGATATGCTATAAAAATGTCTTTCGGGTGTGGAACAAAGTGCTGGATATGAACCAGAAATAATTATTTGATGTCCTTGACCAATCAGCCAAATGCAAGAAAGTTTTTTGGCCTATGTGTGGCAGTTCCAATATTTTGACAAACAGCAACTTGCGGCCACCAGCGGCGAGTCCTTGCAAGTCATTGTACCCGGGCGGCGCAATACAGATTCCGGGGCCGATTTTGCCGAGGCCAGCCTTCTCATTGACGGGGTGCGCTGGTTTGGGGCGGTGGAACTGCACCTGCGCACCTCCGACTGGCTGCGCCACGCCCACGAGCAGGATCGGGCCTACGATCAGGTCGTTCTCCACGTGGTTTGGCAGCATGACCTGCCCCCCGCCGATGCACGGATCCACCGGGGAGACGGCACGCCCATCCCGGTGCTGGCCCTGCAAGGCAGGGTAGATCCATTGTTGGTGGAAAAATTTCACTTGTTGCAGGCCAACCCAAGCGACATTGCGTGCGCCCCGCAATGGGCCCAAGTCAGGCCAGTCACGGCACTTTCTATGCTTGACAAATCACTGATCCGGCGGTTGGAGCGAAAAGCTGGTGAAATAACAGGATTGTTGGCCCTCAACAAAGGCGATTGGGAGGAAACAGCCTATCAGGCATTGGCGAAAAATTTTGGCTTCAAAGTAAATAGCGAAGCTTTTCTGCGATTGGCCCAAGCCCTGCCCTTCAAAATTTTGCGCAAATACGCCGACAATCTGCTGGCCACTGAAGCCCTGCTACTGGGCCAAGCAGGCTGGTTGGAGGCCAGTTTTGCCGATCAGTACTTGCGGGCTTTACAAGTAGAACACCGTTTTTTGGCCCATAAATATGAGCTGATCCCGGCCCAACTGAAAATTCATGAATGGAAACTGCTGCGGATGCGCCCCGCCAATTTTCCAACTGTGCGATTGGCCCAGTTTGCGGCCCTGATCCACCAATGCAAAAACCTGTTCGCCCCGTTCATGGCGAGCGAAGATTTTGCGCAATTGGGCCAATTGTTGGCCGTGGATCAATCGAATTATTGGCAACACCACTATTTGCCCGATCAGCCCAGCCCAACCACCGTGGCGGGCTTGGGCCAGAGCAGTATTGAAAACATTGTCATCAATACGATAGTGCCGTTGCTGGTTGCCTACTCAATGCAAAAAGACGAACCCAAATATATGGAGCGGGCCATGCACTTTCTGGAACAACTGCCCGCCGAGACCAACAACATCACCAAAAAATGGCGGATCCTCGGGTTGCCGATCCGCCACGCCTCCGATTCTCAGGCGGTGATTGAGCTTTTTAACCAGTTTTGCACCCCCAAACGTTGCTTGGACTGCAACATTGGCGCGAGCCTGGTGCGCCCAGGATGATTGGATCGCCAAGTGGCGGCTGGCTATTTTGGGTCTGGGAGGTTGATCCGTTCGCTCACCACATAGTCATTGCGCTGGGGCGAGTTGAGCGAGGTAAGTTCGGCCAAAAAACCGGTCAGGAACAATTGGGAGCCGATGATCAGTACGGCCAAAGCCAAGAAGAAAAGGGGTTGATCGACCGCATCGCGCACCGGCAAGCCCATCTGCGATTTGACAAACTTATTGAGCACGATATACAGCGCAATCCCGCCGCCGGTCAAAAAGGAGAGCAGTCCCAAGGTGCCAAAAAAGTGCATGGGCCGCTTGCGGAACCGTGATACAAAAATAATGGACAATAGATCCAAGGGGCCATTGATAAACCGCTCCCAGCCAAACTTGGTCACGCCGTACTTGCGGGCGCGGTGTTCCACCACTTTTTCCCCAATTTTTTTGTAGCCCTGCCACTTGGCAATGACGGGCAGGTAGCGGTGCATTTCGCCGTACACTTCCATGTGCTTGACCACCGCAGCCCGATAAGCTTTCAGTCCACAATTGAAATCATGGAGCGGAATACCCGACAGCCAACGGGTCATGGCGTTGTACAACTTGGTGGGAATGGTTTTACTTAAGGGATCGTAGCGCTTTTTCTTCCAGCCAGAAACCAGATCGAGTTTGCCCTCGGTGATCATCCGGTACAATTCCGGGATCTCGTCCGGGCTGTCCTGCAAATCGGCATCCATCGTAATGACCACCTGCCCGCTGGCAGCCCGGAAACCGGTGTCCAATGCCGCAGATTTGCCATAGTTGCGGTTAAAGCGGATGCCTTTCACGGCTGGGTTTTGCGCTGACAGTTGGCCGATTACCTCCCAAGAGTGGTCGGTGCTGCCATCGTCGATAAGGAGTAGCTCATAGCCAAAGCCATGTGCCTGCATCACCCGGTCGATCCATTCGTAAAGTTCGGGCAAGGACTCTTCCTCGTTATAGGCGGGGACGACGACCGAAATTGCAACTTTATTATCAGACATGCTTCAACAACAGCAATGGACTTGTTTGCCTCTGCAAAGTTGGCCCAAAAAAGGGAAAGTCAAGCGCGGGCTGCCGGGAGTGCAGCGGGCCGTTTTGCTCGGGCGACAAATTATTTAAGGCAATTTACGGCCCAAGCAAGGGCATATCGCTAAGATTTCTGTAATTTTCAACACAAATTCAGGCCCGTGTGTGCGGGAAACATCAACCACTCATTTATGTTAGTTGTCGTTACTGGTGGAAGTAAAGGGATTGGGCGGGCCATTATCACCAAATTTGCCGCCCAAGGTTTTGACATTGCCACTTGCTCGCGGGGTGAAACCGAACTTCGCCTGCTCAAGAAAGAAATTGAGGGACAGTTCAACGTCCGGGTCTATCATTTTCCGGCCGATTTGGCCCAAAAGCTGGAAGCCGCCGCATTTGTCCAATATGTTAAATCGTTGGGCCGACCAATAGATGTGCTGGTGAACAACACTGGGATCTTTGTGCCCGGCCAAGTGCATACCGAGGAGGAGGGCGTGTTGGAAATGATGATCAACACCAACTTGTACAGTGCCTACCATATTACCCGTGGCTTGATCAACGAGATGATCCAACGGCGGCAAGGCCACGTATTCAATATCTGCTCCACCGCCAGCATCACCCCCTACACCAATGGGGGCAGCTATTGCATTTCCAAATTTGCCATGTATGGCCTGACCAAAGTGCTGCGGGAAGAAATGAAGCCCCATAACATCCGGGTGACGGCGGTATTGCCGGGAGCCACCCTGACTGCCAGTTGGGAGGGGACCGATATCCCCCCTGATCGCTTTATGAAACCCGAGGATGTGGCCGAAGCCATTTGGGCCGCTTGGTCGCTGTCGGGTCAAACGGTGATCGAGGAATTGCTCATCCGCCCCCAATTGGGTGACATTGGGTAATGCACTTGCACTTGCTGGCTGGTAACGACGTTGTTGATCCCCGATCGGCAAACAGGTAATTCAATGATTCAAATAATAGTACACCGAACAGTCCCGACTTGATTTCTCCCCGACCAATGAACAATCGCCGTTATTTTCTCAAAATTTCCGCTTTGGGCGGATTGCTGTTCCCGTGGGCCTGCAATCCCAAAGAAACTGCCCAAACCCAAGCTCCCACCACCGCCAAAGGCGATCAGCGGCCATTAGGCCCAGTGGTAATTTCTACATGGGATCACGGCTTGGCGGCCAACGCCGTCGCTTGGCAAGTGCTGGCCCAAGGCGGTCGGGTGCTCGATGCAGTGGAGGCTGGGGTCAAAGTGACCGAAGCCGATCCCAAGGTGGACAGTGTGGGCTACGGTGGCCTGCCCGATCGCGATGGTCGGGTGGCATTGGATGCCTGCATCATGGATGACAACGACAACTGCGGCTCCGTGGCCAGCTTGGAACACATCATGCACCCCATTTCGGTAGCCCGGCGCGTGATGGAAGCCACCCCCCACGTGCTGCTGGTGGGCGAGGGCGCACTTGAATTTGCCCTGGCCCAAGGTTTCAAAAAAGAAAACTTGCTGACCCCCGCTGCCAAAAATGCTTGGCAAGAATGGCTCAAGACCGCCAAATATGCTCCCGTTATCAACTCAGAAAACCATGATACCATTGGGTTGCTGGCCATGGACGGCCAAGGCAAACTCTCTGGGGCTTGCACCACCAGCGGGCTGGCCTATAAAATGCGGGGCCGCGTGGGCGATTCGCCCATTATCGGGGCTGGGCTTTTCTCCGACAGCGAAGTCGGGGCGGCATCGGCCACTGGTTTAGGAGAATCCATCATCAAAATAGCGGGCAGCCACCTGATCGTCGAGTTGATGCGGGCCGGTAAACACCCCGAAGAGGCCTGCCGCTTGGCAGTAGAGCGGCTCATAAAGAAAAATGCCAACTATAAAGAAATGCAGGCCGGATTCATCGCCCTCAACACCAAGGGCGAATATGGGGCCTACGCCCTCCAAAAAGGGTTTACTTATGCCGTGCACACCACGCAAGGCAACACTTTGGCAACGGCCAAAAGCATTTTTTGAGGCAGCACACACTTTATTTTAAAATTAATTGGGGCAATCCTTGTTTATTTGATTTATCGCGCTAATTTTGCACTCCCAAATCAGGGAAAAGCAATGGGATACTGTCCTCGTTAACCACACGGGTATAAGTCCGGCTGAAATTAAGAAACCGAGTTTGAGTTTTTATAGTCATAAGTTTTTTTGGGCGCAAAACCCGATTGGTTTGCGACGCGATTTTACGTATCGAACTTCATGCGGGTGACCGTATAAACAATTTTAGCGTCATGTTACAACCTAAAAGAACCAAGTTTAGGAAACAGCAAAAAGGCCGGGTTAAGGGTATAGCTCAGCGAGGTCACCGTTTGGCTTTTGGTGAGTTTGGCATTAAATCGCTTGAGCCAGGGTGGATAACCGCCCGCCAACTTGAAGCAGCACGTATTGCCGTGACAAGGGCAATGAAGCGGGAAGGTCAAGTGTGGATCAGGATTTTTCCTGATAAGCC
>Ga0105045_10000272_pt1 | contig 34771 bp, 31 predicted proteins | sample MAT02_FD_78089 | JGI IMG/M metagenome (GOLD analysis project Ga0105045, IMG submission 78089) | Freshwater microbial communities from Lake Fryxell liftoff mats and glacier meltwater in Antarctica - MAT-02 (megahit assembly) | ecosystem: Environmental > Aquatic > Freshwater > Ice > Liftoff...
CTCGACACCTCGGTCTTTTTCAACGAGTCGTGGGTTCCATACGCCGAGCGCGAGAACTGGCTCCTTGAGGCCGACGCGGGGGTGAGCACCCACATGTCCCACGTCGAGACGACGTTCGCGTTCCGCACGCGCATCCTCGACTATCTCTGGGCAGGGCTTCCCATGGTGGTGACCGAGGGGGACAGCTTCGCGCAACTCGTCGCGGCCGAGGGCCTGGGCGTCGTGGTTGCGGCTCAGGATGTCGCAGGCCTCGAGGCCGCGATTGAGCGGGTGCTGTATGACGAAGAATTCGCCGCGACCGCGAGAAAAAACGTGCAGCGGGTGCGCGAGAGTTTCGTCTGGGACAAAGCACTTGCTCCTCTCGTGGAGTTCGTGCGGGCGCCGCACCGCGCCGCCGACCAGCGCGAAGGCAGGGTCGACCGCTCGGCCGGACGAAAACGCCGCAAGCCATACGGTCCCGGTCACGGAGCTCGCATGTTCTGGCACTACCTTCGCGCCGAGGGACCGGCCGGGGCGTTCAAGCGGGTCGCTTCGCGATTCACCCAGTCCCGCTCGGCTGATCCCCTCTGACGCTCCTTGTCGCTGTCCCGGCCTTGAACGAGGCAGCGGTGATCGGTCAGGTACTTCAGACACTGTCGACAGTGCATCCGCTGGGCGATGTTCTGATCGTGGATGACGGGTCTCGCGACGCGACCGCGCCCATCTCGCGCGCCGCGGGTGCTCGAGTCGTCTCGCACGCGATCAACCTCGGAGTCGGTGCTGCGATGGGCACAGCATTGCTATAACGGCCGCCGATACTTTGGTGTCGGCATGGCCGGAACCACTCGAGGCCACCGGCGGGCTCTTCGCCATCGGCCAGCACTCCATTCTCGCGGTGATCGGAACATCCCCGATCGTAGTCATGCTGTCGATGCTGGAGCTCAGCCTTGATATCGCGCGACCTTGACATAAAACGCAAGGGTCGCGCTTCGGCTCACTCGGAGGAGTGTGACATCAGAGACAACTGATGGCGTTTTGGTCATCCAAACCGGCGACGAAAGATTCCGTCCTTTGTCCTTCATCCCTCGTCCCTTTCGCTTGCTCGACTTAGCACCATTGCACGCCATTCCTACCCCAAGCGTCTGCGCCTTCCCCCCGTCGATTGCGGCGTCGCCCGATGACGACTACCCGCTCGCCAGCATCTGATGCGCCAACAATGAGCGCACAGATATCTGTAACTCGGGTACTGTCGGCGGCCAAGGATGACGGCTGGTGCTCCCCGGCACTACGACTGCGCCAACCTTTTGTTGCCGACCGGACGGCATTCGGGCGCCGAGGGGAGTCAACGACCGAGGCGGTTGCCCTAGGCGCGGTCGGCGCGGTAAATGGCGGGATCGAAGGCCGCTCATCCCGCGATCCGGGCGGGTTGCTTGCCTCGAACCTGATCTCGATTTCGGCCTCGCCTCGTTGGGAGTTCACGACATATATGCCCGAAAAGCCATCAGGACTGCGGCCCTTGTCGCGACCCGATGAATCCTTCCGGTATCCATCCTCACCGTCGGATTCAGCGCTGTCATCGAAGGCGTACAGCGTCGTAATCTGCTCCCAATCGTTGTCGTGCTCGGTGGTCTCTTGCTGCTCACCCGCGAAGATAGCGACCCCGTGCGCCCGGGCCATGTCATTTGATCTCGGTGGTAGTTCTCCCCTCCGGAGCGCACCTCGCTGCGATGTGCACGAATCTTTGTGGCTACATCACGGGATTCGATATCGCCCGGTTCAATCGTGAGCCGGGCGCGGAGTAGTGATGGAGTGACTTTCTGATCGGTCCGACTGTCGTGCGGTTGTTGGGCGCTGCCGCGTTGGCAGCAGTCATTGTGGTGCGCGGCATTGTTTTGCTGCAGGACGGTCGACCACCAAACTTGTCGATGAAGCAGGCGTGTAAACGATCCTCTTACCAATGCGCCGATCGGGGCGGACCGGAAAATGAGAACTGTCTTGTCATTGGCCGCCTGTCGTCGAGGATGTTGACCAGTGTAAATTCCAATCATCCGCGAGCCACTGGACTCCGCCTTCCGTCTTCGAGATTCCCCGGCGCGGTGGGCAAGGAGGCTCGGAGCGAGCCGAATCCGTCTCCCAAAATACGACACCTTGGTGACCCGGGGCGGCTGGGGCTCGTACCCGGTCGATGCTGACGAAGGTGTCGTATGCACCGAGCCTTCCTAGCCATCGCCTTCTGGTCTCCCATGCGGACTGTGAGCTGAGTGTCGGCCGGCCGCTCCTGAGTTTGTGCCGAAGGATGACGACTTTGCCGAGCTTGGAGAGGCAGCGTGGTTCCCTGCCGTGACCTCGCCAAGCGCTGTCACTGCTCTCGCCGATCCTTTGGCCAGAGTCTTGGCCGATTCGCCAGAGGTGAAGCGATCGCGGTAAGACGGGGCTCGGATACAGGAGCGCTTCGACCGGCCGGAGTTCGCGCACACCTTTATTGCCGCGATGGCACAGCCTGCGTTTAACAACCGAAGCGACGCCTGAACGTCACAGAGTTTTGAGTTGGCGATCGGAGTGATCACACGGCCGTGTTCGGCAGCATGACGAACACCAGCCATGAGCCAGGTGCGGCACGACATCGTCGCAAGCGGTCCGACTCCGGTGGACCCCGGTACGCTAAGCGGGTGTCGTTCGCGGCCTCTACCACTTCGAGGGTATGGCTCCGCGGTCGTTCGACCACGATGCGGAGTTTCAGGAGGGGTCGTGATTGATCGACTGCGTCGCATCCCCGTGATGGCTCTCGTCCCTGTGCTAGCCGCGCTAACACTGTTCGCATGGGCGTGGGCGTCACCGATCGGCTCTGCTCCAGATGACGATTTTCACCTCGTTAGTTCGTGGTGCGCTGGGCCAACCGCGGCAGCCAACTGTGCCCCCGGCGATGAGCCAGGCACGGCCAATGTTCCCGTCGCGCTCGTTGAGATCGCGTGCTTCGCGTACGACGCCGAGAAGAGTGCGGCATGCCAGGGACTCCAGTTTCCGTGGGACCCCGCTGTACAGCAGCAGACCAAGCGGGCGAACTTCACGAGTGCATATCCGCCGGTCTTCTACGCCGTGACCGGGGCGCTGACAGGAGGCGATGTGCAGCTTTCGGCGCTCGCAATGCGCGTATTCACCGTGATGCTCTTCGTTGGGCTTACCGTCGTGCTGTGGCTGCTGCTGCCAGCGAACCGGCGCGCAACTCTCTGCTGGGGCTGGTTGATCACAACGCTGCCCCTCGGGCTCTTCATCATCGCGTCGAACAATCCGACCGCCTGGGCCGTCATCGGCGTTGGCTCAAGTTGGATCGCTCTCCTCGGCTGGTACGAAACCGTTGGGCGTCGCAAGTGGGGGCTCGGGGCCGTATTCGTCGTGTCGGTTCTCATCGCCGCTGGGTCCCGCGGTGACGCTGCGCTGTACACCGGCCTCGCGATGCTGGCAGTGATGATCCTCACTCTTGAGTGGTCCAAGCGGTGGTTCTACAGTTCGATTCTTCCGGTGATCATGGGGGTCGTCGCGCTGTTCTTTTTTGCGATTTCACGGCAAGTTGCTGCAGGCACTGACGGCTTCTCTGGTGGGAGCAGCACGGCCGAGGTGCAGTTAGGTGGGCTCGGTCTGTTTGCGTACAACGTGCTCAATGTGCCGTACCTGTGGTCTGGAGTGCTCGGTGACTGGGCCCTTGGCTGGCTCGATACCTCCATGCCGCGCATCATTCCTCTCGCTGTCGTCGCGGTGTTCGTGGCGGTCGGTTTTGCGGGCATCCGGCTCATGTGGCGTCGAAAGACCGTCGTGCTCGCCTTATTCATCGTCGTGCTGTGGGCACTTCCGGTCTATGTGCTGCAGCAGGGCGGCGATGCGGTGGGCTCCAACCTTCAGCCGCGCTACCTACTGCCGCTCATCGTCGTGTTCGGGGGGTTGCTCGTGCTGCAGCGTGCGACGACGACCATTACGTTCACAACACCTCAACGCTACGCGATCATTGCCGCGCTGAGCGGCGCGCACTTTGTGGCACTGCACATCAACATGCGCCGCTACATCACCGGAATCGACGGTTCGAGCGTGAATCTCGACGCTGGCGCCGAGTGGTGGTGGACGGGCCCGATCGGCCCCAATGCGGTGTGGCTGCTCGGGTCGCTGGCCTACACGCTGCTCGTTGTTATCCTCGTGACGATACTGAGCGGCCCGCGGGCTGACACCGTTGCGGCTCAGGCGCCGGGAACGCCGATCACGCGGTAGCTCACACCAGGCCACGCTTCGGCCGTCGACACACGCCGACCGTCTATGAAGGTGCGGATTCCCGGCAAATCTCTCGGAGTCAGCGCGCGGTACTCGCTGTGGTCGGTCTGCACTACGGCGGCGTCGACATTGTCGCCGAGCCGGTAGGGGGTCCACCCGTAGCGAGCGAGCTCTTCGTCTGTGTAGAGCGGATCATGCACGAGAACGCTGGCCCCGCGTGCCTCCAACGCGCTGACGGCGCCGAATACTCCGCTGAACGCGGTCTCTTTGACTCCGCCACGGTAGGCGGCACCAAGCACGACGACGCGTTGCCCGTGGAGTAGCCCGTGGACGCCCTCCAGAAGGCCGATCGCGTAGTCGGGCATGCCCGCGTTCGCCTCGCGCGCGGCGCGTACGACAGTGGCTGCCGGGTCGTTCCACAGGTAAAGGCGTGGGTAGACGGGAATACAGTGGCCCCCAACGGCAATCCCGGGCTGGTGGATGTGGCTGAAGGGCTGCGAGTTGCAGGCTTCGATCACTTGATAGATGTCGATACCCGCGGTCGCCGCGTACTGCGCGAACTGGTTGGCGAGTCCGATGTTGACGTCGCGGTAGGTGGTCTCGGCGAGCTTGGCCATTTCGGCGGCCTCGGCGCTCCCGAGATCCCAGACACCGTTCGGGCGGGCCAGATCGGTGCGCTCGTCGAAGTCAAGCACTGCCTCGTAAAACTCGACGGCCCGAGCCGCCCCGTCGGCCGATAGTGCACCGACGAGCTTGGGGTACTTGCGCAAATCGGCGAAGATTCGGCCAGAAAACACCCGCTCGGGGCTGAACACCAGGTGAAAGTCGCGGCCCTCGACCATGTCGGTGTCGGCCTCAAGCATGGGCTTCCATCGCGTGCGCGTGATGCCCACCGGCAGAGTCGTTTCGTAGATCACGAGGGTTCCCGGCGTGAGGTGGGCCGCGAGCGATCGAGTCGCGTCATCCATCCAGCCAAAATCGGGTACGGCGTTGTCGTCAACGACAAGCGGTACGACAATCACGACAGCATCGGCGCCCGGAACGGCGTCGGCGTAGTCGGTAGTAGCCCGAAGGTGACCGCGGCCGACTACGTCGGCAAGTTTGACGTCCAGCTGGGCTTCACCCGGAAACGGCACTTCGCTCGCATTGATCATCGCGACGGTCGCCGCATTCACGTCGACGCCGACCACATCGTGGCCTTTCGACGCGAATTGCACAGCGAGGGGCAACCCGATCTTTCCCAGGGCGATGACGGCGATCTTCACGAACGAATCCTTAGGGGGTTGGGGCCGCCGAGCTGGCCCAGCATTCGATTCTAGGCACTCGGGCGGGCGTCGAGTCGCCGCTCAAGTTCGTCGATGCGGTCGACGAGGCGTGCTTCTGTTAGAGCGATCTCACGCGCGAGTTGGGTGTTGGCCCGCGCGAGCTGTACCGAACGCTTGTACTCGTTGACCACGTACAGCAGGCCAGCCACGATCGCGAGGTAAAAAAGTAGATCGGCGCCGCGACCGATGCCAACAAGCGAGGCGAACCAACTGAGCAGGCCCGGCCACACCACTAAGACCACGCCGGTGAGCAGGGCGGTCAACACGAGGAGCCGGCGGATCGCGAGGTGTCGCGGGCTGGGAGTCGAACGCACGAGGTACACGCCGATGCCCATGAGGGCGATGATGAGGATGACCTGGAACCACATGGTGGGCGCTCCTGCTTCTTCGATGGCGAGTGCTAGTTGATGATGAGGTCGACGAGAATATTGATCGAGTTCAAGAGAGACTGCCCTTTGGCCTTCGAGTAGTCGGTGTATAGCACTTCGACCGGAAACTCGCGCCAGGTTAGCCGCGACCGGCCGAGTTGTGCCACGATCTCGCTCGCGTGTGCCATGCGGTCTTGCTTGAGGTTGACAGCTCGCGCCGCATCAACTCTGAGCACCCGCAGGCCGTTGTGGGCATCCGTGAGCGTCAAGCCTGTCGTGAGATTCGTGACCGCCACGGCGGTCTTGAGCACAATCTTCTTGGCGAGCCCCGGCTTGGTGCGATCGTCGAGAAAACGCGAGCCGAAGACGATCGACACATCATCGGTGCGGGCGAGCTCGACCATGGCTTCGGCATCGACCACTCGGTGTTGGCCATCGGCGTCAAACGTGACGATGAAGCCGCACCCGGCCTGCTCGCGCGCGTAGCTGATGCCGGTCTGTAGCGCGGCACCCTGCCCGAGGTTGTATGGGTGGGTGATGACACGAGCGCCCGCGCCGGTGGCGGCGGCGGCTGAATCGTCGGTCGAGCCGTCGTCGACGCAAACGATGTGCGTGAAACGCGCGCGCAATCCTGCGATCACCCCGGTGATCACGGTCTGCTCGTTGTACAGCGGAATCACGACCCACGTGTCGGGGTGGAGGACGGTCGCAGCCGGAAGGGAAGTGGAGGCGACCATGCTCACGATTCTGTCAGACCGCCGCGCGGGGCGTGGCGCGCGCGATGCTCTGCGACCACCTCGACGCTGGTCCTAACGACGATCGCGGCCGCCTGTTCGATCGAGAAACGCTCGCGCGCCCAGTTGCTGAGCGACTGCCGCTTCCCTGCGGGGGGTGCCGACGCAATGGCTGCCCGCAGTGCTCCGGCGACGGACTCGACGTCGTAGGGCACCGCGACACCCACCGCCTGCTCGCGAGCGGCGTCGGCAATGAAGGGCACGGTGGGGCCTGTTCCCGAGAACACCACGGGGCATCCGGCGGCGAGAGACGAGTAGATCTTGGTGGTGAACGCGTAGTCGTAGCCCTGCCCGGGCTTGAGGCTGGCCAGCGAAACGACGGCGTTGGCGAGCAGTGTGTTGAGGCGGGGCGCCTCGATTGGTTCGCGAAACTCGACACGGTCGGGCGCGAGTCCGAGCTCTGCGCAGCGACGCTCGAGTGCGGGCCGATCGGCCCCGTTGCCCACAAAGAGCAGCCGCAGTTCGGGGTGCTCGGCTCGCAGCCGTGCGAACGCTTCGACGAAGATGCCCGCCCCGTGCCATTCAGAGTACGAGCCGGGGTAGATGAGGTACGGCCCGGTGGGCACGTCGATCTGCTGGGCAGGTGTGGCGGGCACCTCGCCGGCCGGCTGAAAGTGAAACGCGCCGGTGTTGACCCCGAATCCGATGGCCGTCGTCGGGGTGTGCACGTTGAGTTCGTCGAGGCGCTCGATAAGGCCCGTCGAGATCGCGAAAGCGTGGGCCGCTCCTCTGATGGCGAACAGCTCGGTGGAGCGCAATAGCCCGATCACGAGGCGAGAGCTCGTGACCATTTGGGCCGCGTCTGACCAGAGGTCAGCAGCGTCATAGACGTAGGGCCGGCGTAGCAATGCCGTCGTGACTCGCGTGACGGCGCCCGTCGTGGGGGGCGGCTCGACGACGTACAGGTCGGCCCTACGTGTGGCGAGCAGCCGGAAGGCCAGCGGCACGTCGAAGCTGAGGTATGAGAGGTAGCCGCGCACGTATCCCTGCCGGTCGCGTCGAACCCGCGCGCGTTTGATGGTGATGCCGCGGATGCTCGACGCGGCAATACCCGCGGGTGGCCGCGTGGTCAGCACGGTCACGTGGTGCCCCTCATCGCGAAACCGCCGCGCGATGGCGTCGAGCATGAACGACGCGGCCGAGGGCTCGGGTGAGAAGATGCGGCTGGCGATGACGACGCGCAGAGCCCGCGGTGATTCCATAGTGGCTAGGCTACGGCCCCAGCCGGACCCTGCCCTGCAGTGGCCGGCCCTATGAAGTTCCTCGAGCAGGTCAGGGAGCCGTACTCGTTAGCGCGGTAGCGCCGCAGTGCTGTGCGAGACTGGCTCGCGAACATTCGGAGGTGGCAAGTCATGACGGTATCGACGGCCGGCGGGGTGGCAACTCATCCACTCGACCAACGTATGCCTCGCCTCGATGCCCTCACCGGTGCACGATGGTGGGCGGCGTTTTTCGTGTTCACGTACCACATGCTTGTTTTCGCCCCGGTGCCCGGCATCACCGCCGAGGTTCTTGGCAAAGGATTCTTTGGCGTCACGTTCTTTTTCGTGCTCTCAGGCTTTGTGTTGACCTGGTCGGCCTCGCGCGCGGTGTCTCTGTCAACGTTCTACTGGCGACGGTTTGCCCGAATCTGGCCTGTGCATGTGGCTGCCACCCTCATCGCGATCCCCGTCTTCTATAGCCTCATGCCCGACCCCGACCAGAGCTGGGTCAAGCCGTATGACGTCGTCGTGCTGCTTCTGTCGATTTTGCTGTTGCAGGCGTGGTCGCGCGACCCGGTGGTGATTTTTGCGGGCAACCCGGCGGCGTGGACGCTTTCGTGCGAGGCACTCTTTTACGCCGTGCACCCGTGGATTGGCCGAGTCATGCACCGCTGGCGCGTGCGCGGTGCGGTCGTGCTCGCCCTAGCGGTGGTGAGCGCGGCATTCGCTTACCGCGCTCTGGTCATGGTGGCCCCCGAGGCGCTTGTCGCGCAGCTTCCGTTGCCGATCGTGCGGCTGTCGGAGTTCGTCATCGGCATGGCCCTGGCATGGGCGGTGCGGTGCGGGTGGCGTCCCCGCGTGCCGGTGTGGGCAGCTTTCGCCGTCGTGGGTGCGATAATTATCGCGATCACGGTCGTGCCAACCCGCCTCACGGGCTCGTTTGCGGCTACGGCAATCGGTGGCTTCGCCAACGAACTCGTCACGGTCGGATGCGCGCTCACGATTCTCGCCATCGGGCTACAGTCGCTCAGTGGTAAACCCTCGCTGCTCGCGCACCCTGCGCTCGTGCGACTCGGCGAGTGGTCGTACGCGTTCTACCTCGTGCACGCTACGATTATCTACGCGTTCCTCACCATTTTCGGGTTCCAGGCTCCGAGCTGGATTAATCTCATCGTCTACCCGATCCTGCTCGCTCTCGCAATCGCGGCAGCGGCGGCTCTGCACCACGGCGTTGAGAAGCCGATCGAACGCCGCATGCGGCGGTGGAAGGATGATCGCGCGGCGCGGGCAGTCAAGCCCACCATTCCTGCCTCGGCCTAACCTCGTCTAGCTCGACGCAACCCCGTTGCAGATAGGATTCCCAGATGGAAGAAAGCGCCGTCCTCGCTCTCGTGGAAGAGATTCTCGAGTCCGAGTCTGGATCCGTCTCGTTGTCTGACTCGCTCGAAGATCTGGAGTGGGACTCTCTCTCGAACATCAGCTTCATCGCTGAGATCGACGCACGCCTCGGAGTAACCATCGACGCCGCCGAGCTGTCGAAGGCTGCGTCGGTGGCCGACATTATCGGCCTCGTCCACCGTGCAGCCGACAAGGGCTGAGGCTCCCGACTTCCTCCACCTCGCGGGCACCGCGGTGATGGTGACCGGGGCATCGTCAGGAGTCGGTCGAAGCGTCGCGCTCCATGCGGCGCAGCACGGGGCAACGGTCGTTCTGGTAGCGAGGCGTCGAGAGGTGCTGAGCGGTGTTCGTGACGAGCTCGACGGCGACCGGCATCTCATGATGCCATTCGACTTGCGCGATAGCGACGCGATCCCGAACATGCTTCGAACAGTTGTCGACGCTGTTGGGCCGCTCGACGGCCTGGTGCATGCGGCAGGAGCGCATACTGCCGTGCCATTGCGAACAATCTCTGCCGAGCAGGCTCACAGTCTGTTCGCGATGAACGTGACGACGGGTCTCATGCTGACGAAAGGATTCCGGCACAAACAGATCCGGGGGGCGGCGCCGAGCATTGTTTTCATGTCGTCCGCGGTCGCCCTCGTCGGTGAGCCGGGGGTAAGTCTCTACTCGGCCACTAAGGGTGCAGTTGCCGCGCTGTCTCGCTCCCTTGCGCTCGAGCTGATTCGCGAGGGGATCCGCTGCAACGCGGTTGCCGCGGGGGTCGTTAGCACCGAGCTCACCGAGGGTATACGTAACGCGGTGGGGCCGGAGGCCTGGGCCCGCATTGAAGCCGCGCACCCGCTGGGCATCGGTCATGCTGACGATGTCGCCAACGCGGTTCTATACCTTCTCTCGCCCGCTTCACGGTGGGTTACCGGCTCGACGCTTGTCGTCGATGGTGGCTATACCGCCCAGTGAGGTTCGAGCGAACGCCGTAGAGTCGAGCACATGAAGGCTCGCATTACCTCCATCGCTTATCACCTGCCCGAGAAGGTGCTCACTAACGAAGAACTCTCGACAGAGTTTCCGGAGTGGAGCGTCGAAAAGATCTCGGCTAAGACGGGTATCCGCCGCCGTCACATCGCGGCTGCCGACGAGTTCTCGTCACATTTGGCGATCGCAGCAGCGGCCACGCTGTTCAAACGCGAGCACATCGACCCGAAGAGCATTGACTACCTGATCGTCTGCACGCAGAGCCCGGACTACTACATGCCGACCACGGCGTGCATGGTGCAGGAAGGCTTGGGGTTGCGCACGGACGCGGGCGCGACGGACATAACGCTGGGGTGTTCCGGCTACATTTACGGGCTCGGACTCGCCAAGGGCCTGATCGAGTCTGGTCAGGCTCACTCGGTGCTCCTCGTCACGGCAGACACATACAGCAAGTTCATCAACCCCCGTGACAAGTCAGTACGCACGATCTTCGGAGACGGGGCAGCCGCGACCCTGATTCAGGGTGTTGACGATGACGAAGGCCTCGTCGGCTTCACCTACGGAACGAACGGTGCCGGCGGCAAGAATCTCATCGTCCCAAATGGCGGTTTGCGCGCCGGAACCGACATCGCGCCGAAGGCGTCGGTCGATGAGCGAGATCTGGTCGCGAGCGGCCATGACTTGTACATGGATGGTCCGGAAATATTCACGTTCACTCTTAACGTTGTGCCGGGCACAGTCGACGAGGTACTGCGCAAGGCTGGTCTGACCCAAAACGATGTTGATCTCTTCGTTTTTCACCAAGCCAACGCGTTCATGCTCGAGCACCTGCGCAAGAAGCTCGATATTCCCGCTGACAAGTTCTTCGTGTCGCTTGCAGAATCGGGCAATACCGTTTCGTCGACGATTCCGATCGCCCTCTCCGATGCGGTTGAGAGCGGAGTGCTCAAATCAGGAATGCGTGTGTTGCTGTTGGGGTTCGGTGTTGGGCTCTCGTGGGGCGGACTGGTCGCGACCTGGAGCTGAAGCAAAGCCATTCAGGCTCGAACCCGAGACGGTAGCCTGTGCGCATGACGGGAATCATGGTGAGGTCAACGGTGATAGCTGAGTCGCTGGGCGCTCCTCACCTCGGTGCTGAGGTCGAAGTGATTGGCATCGCGACCATCGCAGACGCGGGGGCGGGGCAGCTCTGCTTCGCCGGTGATCCCGAGCGATACGCGGATGAGTTGGCGCGGGCTCTCGGATTGCGTGCGGTCGTACTCATCCCCGCGGGGCATGAGGCCGTTCTTCCGGGCAGTGGTGTTCTCATTGCTGTGCCCAATCCTCGCGCCGCATTCGCGGAGACCGTGCGACGCTTCTTCGCTTCGCCAGTGATGCCGGGTATCGCCTCGACCGCAGTGGTACATCCGACGGCTCGCATCGCCGTTTCTGCATCAATTGGTGACTACACACTGATCGGGCCGGGTGTGGTAATCGGCGCGAACGTTGAGGTCCGCCATCACGTGGTCATCGCGCCGCGGGTGCAGGTGGGTGCAGGAACGCTTATCAAGAGCCACGCGGTTATCGGCGAAGAAGGCTTTGGAATCGATAAAGACGAGAACGGCAACAATGTTCGACTTCCCCACCTGGGATCGGTCGTCCTCGGTGACCAAGTCGAGGTTGGCAATTTCACGACGGTGTGCTCAGGAACGATCTCGCCCACCAGGGTTGGTGACTTCACGAAGATCGACGATCACGTGCATATCGCCCACAACGTGCAGATCGGGCGCAACGTGATCATCACCGCATGCGCGGAGGTGTCGGGCAGCGTGATCATTGAAGACGAGGTGTGGATTGGTCCGAACGCTTCCGTGATTCAAGGGCTGACCTTGGGGGCCCGCTCGTTGATCGGCATGGGGTCAGTGGTCGTGAAGTCTGTTCCCGCAAACGAAGTTCACTTTGGTAGCCCTGCTCGAAAGATCCGCAGCAAGGCTGAAGGTCAGTAGTTCTCGGCCGGAGTTGTCTCGAACCACCAGAAGGGGTGCGTTAGCACTTGGAGTTGCGGCACCTTGTCGACCCAGAGAGCGAAATGCCCTTCCCGCCAGTGGCCGCTGCTGTCAGAGAGGTATTTCATTGAGGGCATCATGAAGCGGCTCTCGTAGGCGTGATAAGTGACCGAGCCCCCCCACCGCTCGAGAAGCCGGTCCGCAAAGTCGAGGTTGCCCATGCGCGCCGGTTCGTGAAGGCTGAAGCCGGTCAACTCGCGATCCACCGCAGCTTCGAAGACGACCCGCTGCCGATCGGCCCAGCTGTCGTTGTCTCCGCCGAAAACGTCATTGAAGCCGCCCTCGAGGTGCAACTCGACCGCGTGGCCCATACTCTCGATCTCGCCCAGAGCCTTAAGCGAGGGCAAGCTGAGAAGGTTGTACCCCCGTGCGTGTACCCGCACGAAGAAGGTCGACTCGCAGCCCGCTTCAGCGTCAAGTCGAGCGATGCGCAAGGCCTGCTCAACGCTGTTGTCGCAATCGTGCCGTAAGATCAGGTGCTTCGTTTGAGGGTCGGTGAGGTAGCCAGCGAAGCCCGTTACGGCGTATCCGGCAGCTATGAAGTCTCGCAGCGCCTGGGTGTAGTCGCGGAACGAGTATCCCGGGGCTGGATTCGATGTATGAGTCATGTAAGCCGTTCACAAGTGGGCGAGCTGGTGAATACAGATACGGAGGCCAGAAGGTCTACCGGGCGGCCGACGCTGGGAAATCGCGACAGCGCCCTTCGATGATATGGGATTTGTTGAGACCGGCACGCGTCGATCGACGGATCATCGCTCCGGCGCGCGGCCTATTGTGCACATCGTGAAACCTAGCCAACGCTCAATGCTGGATCGGGCCCCCATCGCCCTCATCAGCGACGAATGGTGTTGTGCCGAGGCCAGCGAGCGTGACTTGCAGCCCAAACTGCGGCAGGGAATCCGCGAGATCTCTAAAGGATCCTTTGCCGATCACGCGACCACCGTCGACGTACGCGATCTGGTCGTAGTCCTTGATGGTGGAGATACGGTGCGCGACCGAGATAAGAGTGATCTGCCCGCGCAGCGCCCGAATCGCTTGCACGACGTCGTCTTCGGTCTTGGTATCGAGCGAACTCGTCGCTTCATCGAGCACGAGTACGAGCGGGTCGGCGTAGAGGGCGCGCGCAATGCCGAGCCGCTGCTGTTGGCCGCCCGACAGCGACACTCCGCGCTCCCCGATGCGCTCGTTGATGCCTTGGGCGCGTGAGGCGACGAGCGTGCCGAGTTGTGCGCGTTCGAGCGCCTCGATGACGCGGTCGCGGTCAAAGTCGTCGTCCCACGTGAGGGCGACGTTCTGCGCGATGCTCGCATCAAACAGTGCGACGCGTTGGGGTACGTAGCCGACTCGGCTGCGCCACGCGCGGATCACATCACCTAGGGGCTGGCCGTCAAGAGAGATCGAGCCAGCGGTCGGCGCGCTGAGCCCCAGCAACAAGTCGATGAGTGTCGACTTGCCAGCACCCGAGGGGCCCACGATGCCGAGCGACGTGCCCAAGGGAATCTCGAGGTCGAGCCCGCGAAGAACGAGCTGTTCAGAGCTGGGGTATCGAAAGTCGATGCCCGAAAGCACGAGGCTGCGCGGATTCTCTGCGAGCGTGGCGGCGTCGGTTCCGTCATGTTTTTCGGCGGCATGCTCTTCTGCGTTGCGCATGTCATTGATGACGTCGCGCGCCCATGGAATGGTTCGGGTGGCGTCGAGCAAGGCGCTCTGCAGACCGGCGATCGCTGGCACTAGCCGAAACCCGGTGGCGGCGAACAGGGCGATCGCGGCCACCGCAGCCGTCAAGCCTTGCGTCAAATAGGCGGCGACACCCACGAGAAGGAAGCCCCCGATGAGGGCCGCCTCGAAGCTGTAGCGCGGAATGATGCTGAGGAATGAGATGTTCGCGCGCGCCCGCACAGCGTGCATTCGGTTTCTGTCGACAACCCCCGCGACGCGCCCAAGGCTGTTGCGCAAGGTGAGTTCTTTGAGGGCCTCGACCATCTCGGTCATGAGAATCGCGACTTTATAGCCGTATTCCAGGTTGACCTCGCTCGCTTCGAGCGATCGTCGGGTGACTACTTTGCTCACGACGAGAGCGACGAGCGCCAGGTAGCCCAAGGCGATGAACGCCGTCAAGGGTTGAGAGACGACGAGAACACCGATGATGAGCACGAAGGTCAAAAAATAGCCGGGCAGCATTGACAGCGGCAACACGAAGCCCATCATGGTGTTGGCGATGCCGATATCAGCGATCCGTGTGATCTCTGCCACCGAGCGCTTCGAGCGTTCTTCCCATGTCGAGTGAATGTAGGCGCGGAACAACCGTTGCCCGATCGCGAACTCGTAGCGGCCGAACCGGCGAGTGGCGATCCAGTGCAACACCACCGAGAGCCCGCTCTTGAGGATGATGAGTCCGCATGCAATCAGCACGATTGCCGGCGTCGCACTCGTCGGTAGTTCGCCGACGATGGGAAGGTCGAGGGGCTGATTGCTGACGGCAGGGGTGATGACCAATGCGAGTAGTGCCATCGCCACGACATCGAGCCCCGTGAGTAACGATGTTGAAGCCATATACCAGAAGAAGAAGCGCCTAGCGCCGCCCGGCAACAGGGGCAATAATTCGCGCAGCGTGCTCCAGATGTTTTTCATCGCGTGTCAGGTTACCAGCGGGGCCTGCGCCGTCTCGGGGCGACACGAAAAATCAGAGCAAGGCCGTGAGGGTCTCTCGCATCGTTGTCTGGTCGGCGGCCGAGCTGAGGGCTGCCGCTGCGGCGTGCGAGTTGTTCTTGTATCGCCGAACATCGTCTGCCGTCAGGCCCCTGAGTGTCGTGATGAGCACCGACACCGAGTGGTCGCTCAATCGAGGGCCCAGGTCATACCGCTCGATGAGCGCCGAGGTCTCGGTGGCGGGGCTGATGAGCACACCCAGCCGGGCCTGAACGAAGTCGAAGAACTTATTCGGCAGCATCAACTGGTGGTTGAGCGAGGCGATCGGGAGCAGGTACACGCCCAGGTCGTACACGTTGAGGGTGGCGGGCAGTGCGCTGGGGGCGACCGGCGAGTGAATTCTCACGCGCGGCACGCGCGCGGCACGCCGAATGAGCTGGCCTAAGTATCCGGTCTCGTCACCCATCAGGTAGAGGTCAAGGGTGAATCGCTCGTCAAGCGCAGCCGTCGCATCGATGAGCGCCTCAATGTTGCGCTCGGGTACGGCGATGCCGCTGTGCACGAGCCGCACGCGGTCACCGACGACCGGGCTGGGTGTTAGCGGCTGCTCGGGGATCGCATTGCGCACGACGCCGGGCAGCACACCGTAGCGATGCCGGTAGAGTTCGGCGATTGACTGATTCACTGTGGTCACGGCGGCCGCCTGGCCAAGATATCGCCGGCACAGCGCATCCATATATGGGGCCACGAGCATGCGCCAGGCCAGACTGGCAGTATTTTCTTCGCGCGCCCACTCGTGCAAGTCGACCCACACTGGTGCGTCGCCAGCCACGGCGATGGCGAGCGGCAGCGCGCGGGCGTCGTTGGCCACGACGAGGTCGAAAGGTGCCTCGTCGTGCAGCAAGGCCGCTGCAACCCGTTCGGCGGGTGCCGTCAACTCGACGGCCCGGTGCCGCCGAAGAGCGAGGCGCAGCACGCCGCTCACGGTTTGCGGCAGCGATACGGCCCCGCGGTCTACCTCGAGGTGCGCCGTTGCGCCGGTCGGCAGTGGCCCGTAGCCCACAGTCGTGACCTCACCGAACTCGGCGAGCACGGCGAGTTGACGCAGCACTCGGGCGTCGGTGCTGATGGGTGAGAACGAGATGCAGAGAATGCGGTTCACGACGATGACCGGCGCCGAATTCCCAGCCGTGAGCTCAGCGAGAGCAGCAACTCGAAGAGCCATTTGCTGTTCGGGTACTCGAGGTGGTCGACGGGTGATCGTGCAATGATCTCGTCAAATTGCGGCACGCTCAGCCCCAGCTTCTTGGCGATGAACTCGTGGTCTTGACGTTCGAGATCGGCAGGGTAGTCGGGCTCGGCCAGTTCGGCGAGCGCCGTGTCGCGCGTCAGCTGCCCCGACATGATCAGCGATGAGAGGTGCGCTTTGCGCTTGTCGAACCCGAATTTCTTGGGCAGGTAGCTGCCTTGGAAATAGCGGGTGAAGACCGACTCGTAGTGCTTGCCGCCGTAGTCACGCCATCCGAGTTCGTCAGCGATTGCTTGCTTCGCGTCTGCCTTGACGTAAGGCATGTAGTTGAGCAATTGCACGGTGGTAATCGGGCGAATGTAGCCGAACCAGAAATAGCGTTTGAAGATGCCGAGCAGCGGGTAGGTCGTTAACTTCACCGAACCGAAGCGCTTCTGGATTCCTTTCACGTGGCGAGCATCCGCAGCGTTGTAGCCCCACGACTGGGGCAGGATCGATTCGGTGGCAAAGTTGTGCCCGGAGAGGATGTAGCGAATTCGGTATTTCGCGGCTTGACGGTAGGCGACGGCCGGGAAGGCATGGTCGGTCGGTATGTCGCAGTTAGCGACCGATGCTTTGAAGAACGACAACTGCAAATCCTTCATTTCGCGCCAGTCGACCACATCCGTGAAGAGGTCGAGATTGAGCCTCGAGACGATGTTTTCGATGTTGCCGACGGCGAGCTCGCTGTTCCACCCACTGTCGAAGTGGACGGCCAGCGGACGCAGCCCGAGCTTTACGGCCTGCAATACGAGGTAGCTCGAGTCGACGCCGCCGCTGATGCCGATGATGCAGTCGTAGGGTTTGCCCTCACCAGCCTTCTTGATGCGTGCGACGACGGCGGCGAGGTCGTCGGCGCGTTTGCCGGCATTCGCGGCGTCAACGGTCGCTTTCATGGTGCGCTCGTACAGGAGGGCGTGCGAGCTGACCCCGTTCTCGTCGAACGTGATATCGGGGTCGGTCGTGTCCATGACCGTTCGCGTGCACATCTGGAACGGGTGAGTCTCGGTCATTGCGGTGTCTGCTCCGTGCTGGGGGCGGGGTCATGGGTGTGGGGTGCGCGGTGCGGGCGAGAATGCTCCCGCTGAAGTTTACGCGCTAGCGTGGGCCCCTCGGGGGCCGCCTAGGCTTGAGCCATGTTCTCGGTGCGCGCGCTCAACGCGGCGCCGCGCTGGGTGCGTAGGCTCGTGACCCGAATCACACTGGGTCGAGGACTGCTGGGGTTCGTGTACGACCATGTGGCCCATCGCTACACCGACGATCAGATTCCCGCCTTGCCGCCAATGACGTCTGCCCCCATTCGCTTAGTGATCGGCCCGGCCAACGAGGCGGAGCAGGGGTTCCAGTGGGCGCGTGCCGCTGAGCGATCCGTGCCCGGCGTCAGCGCGCTCGCGATGATGGGGTTCGATCCGGGGGGTTACGGCGTGCAGGCTGACGTCGTGGTGCCGACCGCTGTCTATCTGCGGTCGCACGAGTGGCATGAGCGTTTCGAGACCTACCTGCGCGGGCGCACCCACGTGATTATAGAGTCGGCCATGCCGTTGCTGGGGCGGCGCTACCGGTCTGACGTCGTCGCCGAGGTGCGCGCCCTTCGCGTTGCGGGGGTACGGGTGGCGATGATGTTCCACGGCAGCGACCTGAGGCTGCCGTCACAACACGTTCGTGAGAACCGGTGGTCGCCGTTCACCGACCCTGATGTTCCGACCGTCATGCTCGAAGAGAAGGCGATGCGAGCCCGGGAGATCGTGGCCGAGTTGCAGGTTCCCGCTTTCGTGAGCACTCCCGATCTTGTTCGGTACATTCCTCACGCGATCTGGTGCCCGGTGGTCATCGACCTGCCGCGTTGGCGGGTCGAGCGCTCTGGGGCACGTGAGCCGGGCCGAGTGCCCGTCGTGCTGCATGCACCGTCAAACGCGCTCATGAAGGGCAGTCACCATCTCGACCCGATACTGCGCGCTCTCGAAGCTGAAGGCCTCATCGAGTATCGGCGAGTGACAGGCCTAAGCTACTCGGCGATGAAACAGCAATACGCTGACGCCGACATTGTTCTCGATCAGTTCTTGCTCGGTAGCTATGGTGTGGCGGCGTGTGAGGCGATGGCGGCGGGATGCGTGGTCATCGGGCACGTCGATGAGCCCACCCGTCGAGCCGTGATCGATCAGACGGGCCTTGAGGTTCCCATCGTCGATGCGACCCTTGAGACCCTCGATGCTGTGTTGCGCGCCGCAACCTGTGAGCCGGCCAAGACCACGGCGGTCCGGCGGCAGAATGCGGCGCTCTATGTCGAAATGGTGCACAATGGCACGCTGGCGTCTCGAGCCCTTGAGGGTTTTTTGGGGCGCGAATAGCGCGAGCCGGCGGTGTCGCCCAACGATCATTATGGGGTTAATGCGAGCGCGGTGAGAAACCGAACCGGTGCCTCCCGATGCAGCAGTCGCAGGGGCGAAGCGCTCAGCAGGTTGTCTGCGCGCCGATAGTCGGTGCGTATCGCCAACTCCGCCCGCAACGTGTCTTGGTTGGGGGTACCCGCGACGATCATCTGCAGTATCCGGGCGTCTCGGCGACTAATGATCTCGAGCGCTTCGGGAGCCACCGCGACGAGGCGCCGTGCGATCTCGGCGAGGGCGTTTCGGTCTGGCGCCGTAATCTCGCTCGACATCAGGCGCGAAGAAAGACCGGCCATGAGGTGCGTGCGGATCATCTTCACGGCTACTCCTACCCGCTGGGCCCGTGTCAACGAGGCAATCCAGCCCGGATCGATCGCTGCGTCGAGGAAGGCGAATTCTTCCGCGACGGGTCGTGCTGACATCGAGATTCGATCAGTGGCGTCTTGATGTCCCCAATAAGCCGGCCCGCGACGGTCGAACGCGATACGTGCGCCTGAGAACCACAGTTTTAGCCCGTATTCGATGTCTTCACCGGTGCGCAGGCCGGGTGTGAGCCGAAGGTCAGGGAACCGCTCGCGCGACACGAGTCCAAGTTGCTGGGTGCGGTAGGCCAGTCGGTCTCGCGCTCCGTCGAGGTTTCGGGCTCTGAAAGGACGCGTCGGGGGCGTGCGTAACGATGCAGGGCCTTCAGCGAGACCCACTCGAGGGATAACGACATCAGCCGAAAACCGTCGCTGCACGGCAAGCCACGAGTCGATGGCGCCAGAGAGCAACTCGTCATCAGAACCAAGGGTTGCGGTGAAACGTGCCGTGGCGGCGTCAAGGCCGTGGTTGAAGGGGCCGGTCGGGCTTGGAATGCCGTCGGTGAAGGGCAACAGGCGCACCCGGGGGTCGTCGGCGAGCGGCCCGAGCCGCGCCTCGATGAGGGCGGGATCAACGCCGTGGCAGACGACGGTCACGCGTACGGGGGCCGCAGTGCCTCTCAGAACCGAACCGACGGCCCGTTCGATGGCCCGCTCGGCAGTGTGGACGGCGATGATCAAATCGACGAGCGGTTCGTGCCGTTCGAGCGATTCGGGAGTGGGGGCATTCATGCCGCCGGTTTCCGCTCGGCGATGGCCGCCACGGCCGCATCCCACACCATGATCTGTTGCTCGGCGCTCAGCGCTGCCGCGGCAGCGTGCGCGTTCTGCTTCCACCCGGCCGCGCGCTCGGCCGTCAGCGCGTCGAGCACGACCGTGATGTCGTCGGCGCGGAATCCTGCCGTCACGACTCCGAGATTGTGCTGCGTCAGTGTACGAACCATCTCGGGCGATGGTCCGATGATGACGCCCAACCGCGCTTGCACGTAGTCGAAGAACTTGTTCGGCAATGCCCAGCGGTTGTTGAAGCTGACAGGAGGAATCACATGGATCCCCAGGTCGTAGGTGCTGAGTGTCGTGGCGAGTGCGGAATAGGGCACCGGATCGTGCAAGGTCACGCGGTCGCTACTCTCGACCGTCCGACGAATGCTGTCAAGGTAGCCCTCGTCGTTGGGCATGAGGTACAGGTCGAGCGTGACGCGGGCTGTGCTGGCTTCGACCGCGGCGATGATCTCATCGAGGCCTCGATTGCGCAGAGCGGCACCGCTGTGCACAATGCGAATCGGCGAGGTTACGGGCGTCGGAGCGAGGTCGGGCCGGTACGGCGCTGCGTTCGTCGCGACGCCGGCGTCAATGCCGAACACCCAACGGTATTCGTCGGCGATGCCCTGGCCCACGGTCGTGACCGAGGTGGCGCGCCGAGCGAACCGGCGACACTGCCAGCGCACATAGGGAGCCACAAACAGGCGCCAGGTGATGAACTCTTCATTGAGCCGGGGCGCGTACTCGTGCAGGTCGGCGTGCACGCCCCGTAGCGGTTCGAGCGACAGCGCGAGCCCGACGGTGTCGATGTCATTCGCGAGCACGATGTCGAAGGTGGGCTCGTTGCGTAACAGGTGCTGCGTGGCACGAATCGCCACGCTCTGCCAGTAAATGCGCTTGTATTGGCGCAGCACGAGCCACTCGCGCCGCCGCTCTGACCAGGGGGCGTCGTCGGCAATACGCAGGTGGCGAGTTGATCCTGGGGGCGCTTCACCGTATCCACACGTGACGACCTCGTACTGCTTGGCGAAGTGGGTGACCTGCTTGAGCACTCGTGCATCGCGCGCGATCGGCGAGAACGAGATAATCAGCAATCGCTGTCGCGGCGTCGTCCCGCTCATGCGCCCACCGGACGGGGCGCTGCGAGTAGCGTGTCGGCAACCCGCTCGGCAGCGTGCCCGTCGCCGTACGGGGTGGCATCGGTCGGGGCCGGGGCGGGCCGGCGCACGGTGTCTGCGAGCGTTGCCGGGTTCCAGGAGAGGGCATTCCAGCCTAGCTCGACGGTCTCAACCCATTCGGTTTCGCGGCGGATGGTAGTGGTCGGAATCCGCAGCAAGAAGGCTTCTTTCTGCAACCCACCCGAGTCGGTGACGACGCCCCGGCTGTGGCGCACGGCCGCGACGAGTTGCGGGTAGGTGAGGGGCTCGACCGCGCGTACTGCCCCGGCTGAGAGTTCGATTCCGGCTGAGTCGGCGAGCGATCGCAAACGGGGATGCGCGAGCAAAAGCACGGGCGCGTCGAGGCTCGCGAGCACGGAGATGATGGCGGTAAGGCGGGTGGGGTCATCGGTGTTATCGGGGCGGTGGATGGTCGCCACGTAGTAGCCACCGTGCTTGAGCCCCTCGGGCACGTCGGTGCCTTCGATGGCGACTCGGTCGCGCACACTGTAGAGCACATCGGTCATGACGTCGCCCACGAGCACACTACGTTCGCCGAGGCCTTCGTGCGCGAGGTGCTGCATCGCGACATCGGTGGGGGCCAACAGCAGGTCGGCGGCATGGTCGGTGAGCACCCGGTTGTGTTCTTCGGGCATGCGGCGGTTGAACGACCGTAGGCCGGCTTCGAGATGCGCGACCGGCAGGTGAATCTTGACGGCCGCCAGGGCCGCGGCCACTGTTGAGTTGGTGTCGCCGTAGACGAGAACCCAGTCGGGCTGCAGATCGATGAACGCCGTCTCGAGACCGGCGAGCATGGCCCCGGTTTGCGCCCCATGACGGCCCGAGCCGACCTCGAGGTTGAGGTCGGGGGCGGGAATGTCGAGGTCGCGAAAGAAGACGTCTGACATGAGTTCGTCGTAGTGCTGGCCCGTGTGCACAATGAGGTGCTCGGCCCGGCCAGCGAGCGCGTGGGCGATGGGCGCGAGCTTGACGAACTGTGGCCGGGCGCCGACCACACTTAGAATTCGCATGGCTCAAGCCTAGAGGCAGGGTGCGGGCCTCCCGAGGCAGCGACCGAGGCAGCGACCGGGGCAGCAACCGGGGGAGACCTAGTGGGGCAGGCCGGCGATATTTGCCGGGCTTGGGTAGGTAATGAGCACGGCCCGATGCTTGCCATTGAGCACGAACATGCTGCCCGCAGCCACGGCCGAGGCGCCCTCGTCGAGGGCAGCGCGCAGGTCATCGACGCTCGAGGCGCCGCCGAGCGCGATCACCGGCACCGACACCGCTTCGGCCACGCTGCGCACGAGCTTGAGGTCGTAGCCGGAGAACGAGCTTTCGCGATCGATCGACGAAATGATGATTTCGCCCGCTCCGAGCAACTCGGCTCGACGGGCAGCGTCGACGGGGCTGAGGCCAGTCTTCACGCGCCCGCGCCTCACAAAGGTGTCGTAGGCGCCGGTGAGACGCCGTTTGGCGTCGATGCTCACCACGGTGCTCGAACTGCCGAGCGCCTGCGAGATCTCGGTCACGACGTCGGGCCGTGTGTCGACGACCGAGTTCAGCACGACTTTCTCGATGCCGATCGACACGATGCGCTTGGCCTCGACTGCTGAGGTGACCCCACCGCCGTAGCCGACGGGCATGAACGCCTCACCAGCGATCTCTTCGATAAGCGTGTAGTTGACGCCGGTGCCTTTCACCGAAGCGTCGATGTCGCAAATGAGGAGCTCGTCGACCTGCTTTTCGTTGAAAATGCGCACAGCGTTGATGGGGTCGCCGATGTACTTCTCACCCGTGAAGCCCACGGGCTTCACGAGATAGCCGTCGCTGACGAGCAGCACGGGAATCACCCGCGGAAAAGTCGTCATAGCGCCGCGAAGTTTCTCAGCAGGGTCATGCCGAAGGCGTGGCTCTTTTCGGGGTGAAACTGCGCCCCCATGATCGAACCAGATCGCATGATCGAGGTGAACTCGCCCCCGTAATCGGTCACGGCAAGGGTGTCGTCGGATCGAGCTGGCACAACCTGATAGCTGTGCACGAAGTAGAACCGGCTGGCCGTCTCGACACCTGAGATCAGCGGGTCGTCGCGGAGCGTGCGGATCGAGTTCCAGCCCATGTGCGGAACCCGCAGGCCGGGTGCTGCCTCGAACCGGCGCGTGTCACCGGGAATCAGCCCGAGCCCGGGCAAGTCACCTTCGTCACTGGCGTCGAGCAGCAATTGCATGCCCAGGCAGATTCCCATCAGCGGCTTGCCGGTCGCGCCGAAGTCGCGCAAGGCGGCAGCGAGACCGGTCTCTGTCAGCCGCGACATGCCGTGATCGAACGCGCCCACCCCAGGCAACAGAACCCGATCGCTTTCAGCAACGGCCTCGGGTGTCGAGATCAGCCGCACGTCGGTGCCGATGCGTTTGAACATGTTGGCCACCGACCCGAGGTTGCCAAGTCCGTAGTCGACTACCGAGACACTCATCGGCGAAACGGTTTGGTCGCTTGAGCGGCGAACCGCAGAAGCTTCGAGGTGATCGGCCACACGAACCGATCGTAGGGGTACTTGAGGTGGTCGACAGGGGGGCGGGCGTAAATCGCCTCGAGCTCGGTGGTGGTCACTCCGAGCTTCTTGGCGATGAACTTATGGTCTTGCTCGCGCAGTACCTCGGGGTAATCGCTGGTCTCGAGCCGCGTCAGCGCCTCGTCGCGAGTGATCTGGCCCGAGAGAATGAGTGACGAGAGGTGGGCGCGGCGTTTGTCGAAGCCGAACTTCGTCGGCAAGTAATAGCCCTGAAAGTAGCGGGTGAAGACCGACTCGTAGTGCTTGCCGCCGTAGTCGCGCCAGCCGAGCTTTTCGGTGATTACCGTCTTTGCCTGGGGGTAGTCGTAGGGCATCAGATTAAGCAACGCTACCGATGAGATGCCGTTCATGATTTCGTAGTAGACGTGGCGCTTGACCTTGCTGAGGGTGGGGTAGGTCTTCAGTGGCACCGACCCGAATCGCTTCTGGATGCCCTTGACGTGCCGCGCGTCACCCGAGTCGTACCCCCAGGCTTTGGGCAGCACCGACTCGCTGACGAGGTTGTGACCCGAGAGAATGTACGAGACTCCGTATTTCTTGGCCTGCTCGAACGCGACGGAGGCGAAGGCGTGGTCGGTCGGAATATCGCAGTTGGCCACGGAGGCCTTGAAGAACGAGAGTTGCAGGTCTCTCATCTCGCGCCAGTCAACGACGTCGGTGTAAAGATCGAGTCCGAGCTTCGCCACGATGTTTTCGATGTTGCTGACCGCGAGTTCACTGTTCCAGCCGCTGTCGAAGTGCACCGCGAGGGGGCGCAGTCCAAGCTCGACAACGCGCAGCGCAAGGTAGGTCGAATCGACTCCCCCGCTGATACCGACCACGCAGTCGTATTGCTTGCCTTCGCCAGCTCGCTTGATGGTCGCGACGAGTGCCTTCAGTTCGGGCTCGAGCGCGCCGCTCTGGCCCGCCTCGACGATCGGGCCTTGGTGGTTATCGTAAAACAAAGCGTGCGAACTGACCCCGTGCTCGTCGAACCAGATGTCGGGGTCACTGGTATCCATCACCGTGCGGGTGCACAGTTGGTATGCACGGGGTGCTTCGGTCATGGTGGTGTGGCCTTCATTTTCTGGGCTGTCCGCCGCTCTTATGATGCCTCACGAAATCTTGTGAGCCACACCGTCAAGGGCCAGTTGCTCGGCGATCCGTACGACGTTGGCGCCTTCGTCGAGGGTCACGATGCCTGACGAGTCGCCGCTGAGCACTGCGTCGCGAAAAGCCTCATGCTCGGCCAGTAAGGGCTCTTTTCGCACGAGCGCAAAACGGGTCACGTCACCTTCGGTCACCCCCCGAAACGACGACACCTGCTCCCAGGTATTCTCAATGACGCCGTTTTGGTAGTGAGTGAGGTCGGCAGTGAGCGTGTCAGCCACCAGAGCACCCTTTTCTCCCGTGATGATCGTCGTGCGTTCCTTGAACGGTGTCAGCCAGTTGACGGTGTGCGAAGCGATAGTTCCGCGACTGAGGGTTCCGATGGCAAGCAACATGTCCTCGTGCTCACGGCCCGAACGGTATGCGGTGCGGGCGTTGACGCTCACATATTTTTGCTGGCTCACCCACGCGGTGAGGTCAATGTCGTGCGAAGCGAGGTCTTTGATCACCCCGACGTCGGCGATGCGGCCCGGAAACGGGCCTTGTCGGCGTGTGGCGATCTGGTAGATGTCACCCAGCAGGCCGTCGGCAATGCGCACGCGCGCTGCTTGCAATGCGGGGTTAAAGCGCTCGATGTGTCCGACGCCGCCGATTAGCCCGGCGGCCGCGAAGAGGTCGCGCAGGGCAATGGCTGCTTCGGTGGTGGAGGCAACCGGCTTTTCGATGAGCGCGTGAATTCCGCGCTCGGCGAGTTGGGTGCCAATGTCGAGGTGGTAGACGGTCGGCGCGGCGACAACGCAATAGTCGAAACCAAGGTCGAGAAACTGCTCGAGGTCTTTCACGACCGGGCGACCCTCGATGGTCGGGCCGACCGAGTCGGCGGGGTCGTACACGCCCACGAACTCGACGCCGTCGAGCGTGCTGAGCACGCGGCTGTGGTAGCGACCCATCACCCCGAGGCCGAGAACACCGGCGCGCAAGGCCATCAGGAGCCGGCCTTTGCGACAGAGTTCACGGCCTCAACGATTGTCTCAAGTTCGCGCTTGCGCAATGAAGGGTACACGGGCAATGAGAGCACCTGACTCGCGGCCAATTCGGTGGTCGGCAGGTCGAGCGTCTGCGAAAACGAGGGCAACCGGTGAATCGGTGTGGGGTAATAGACACCGTTGCCTATTCCGCGCTTGACGAGTTCGGCGGCGAAGGCGTCGCGGTCGTGGTCGACAACACGCACCGTGTACTGGTGGAAGACGTGCGTGGCGCCGTCGGCAATCGGGGGCACCACCACTCCACGGATATTGCTCGACAAAAAGGCCGCGTTCTGCTGACGCTTGGCCGTCCATGCGGGAAGCCGGGTGAGTTGCACCCGGCCGATGGCGGCGTGGATGTCGGTCATGCGGGTGTTGAAGCCCACGACTTCGTTCTCATAGCGGCGCTCCATGCCCTGATTGCGCAGCACACGAATGGCCCGCGCTACCTCGGCCGAGGGCGTGGTGACCATGCCGCCCTCGCCCGAGGTCATGTTCTTTGTGGGGTAGAACGAGAACGAGGCAGCAATGCCCCATGCCCCCACCGGCACCCCGTCGACCGACGCGAGGTGCGCTTGCGCGGCGTCTTCGAAGAGCATCAAAGCGTGCTTCTCGGCAATCGCTGAGATGGTGCGCAGGTCGGCGGGGTGGCCGTAAAGATGCACCGGCATGATGGCCTTCGTGCGTGGCGTGATGGCAGCTTCGATGGCTGCCGGGTCGGCGTTGAAGTGGTCGAGCTCGATGTCGACGAATACCGGGGTGGCGCCGGTGAGTGCGACCGAGTTGGCGGTGGCAGCAAAGCTAAATGATGGAACGATCACCTCGTGGCCGGGCCCGATTCCCGCGGCGAGCAGCGACATGTGCAGGGCCGAGGTTCCGGAGTTGAGGGCGATCGACTCGCGGCCTGCCACGAGCGCAGAAAACTCCTTCTCGAAGGCCGCGACCTCCGGGCCCTGCGCGAGCATGCCCGACCGCATAACGCGGTCCACGGCCCTTCTTTCGCGGAAGCCGATCTGGGGCTTGGCAGCAGGAATCATCTAGTCAACCTCAATCAGTAGGTGCTGGTCGGTCTGTCGGTAGCGCTCGCCCGTAGCGGGGCAGACGTACAGGGACGAATCGGCTGGGTCGGCGGTGAGTGGCTGGCCACCCTTGCCGACCCAGCCAATGCGTCGAGCAGGGCTGCCTACCACGAGCGCAAAGTCGGGCACATCTTTCACGACAACCGATCCCGAGCCAACGAGCGCCCACCGGCCGATCACGAGGGGCGCCACACAGGTGGCGCCGGCCCCAATCGACGCGCCCTCACGAATATCAACCCCGACAGGTTGCCAGTTATCGGCCGACTTGGGGGTGCCATCTGCGTTGATGGCGCGGGGAAAATGATCATTGGTCAGCACGACGGCCGGGCCAATGAAGACGCCACGCGCGAGCTTCGCCGGTTCGTAAACGAGCGCGTAGTTCTGAATCTTGCAGTTGTCGCCCACCTCGACACCAGTGCCCACGTAGGCGCCACGCCCCACGATGCAATTCTCACCGATCACCGCGTTTTCGCGTACTTGTGCGTAGTGCCAGATCTTTGACCCGGAGGCGATGGACGCGCTCTCGGCGACGTCGGCCGACGCATGTACATAACCAAGCTGGGCGGGCATGCAGAACTCCAAGAGACGACGACGAGAGAGCGAGCGTAAACCCCATCAGCCTAGCGGCACCTCCCTGACGGAACTCGGGGACGACGGTCACCTAGAGTCAAGAGGTGGGGCACACACGAGACATGGCCATTCGCCGCCTCAGAGTTGTGCTCTGGAAGGTGCTGCGGCAACTTCCGGAGTCGGTTCTGCGACGGCTCTTGGGGTGGGGCGATAGCGGCGCGGCTACTGAGATTCCCACATTTCCCGCCGTGCCACTTCGCCCGACACGACTACTGATCGCGCCACACAACGCTGCGGCGCAGGGCTGGTACTGGGCGCGAGCCGCCGAGACCAGGCCCGACACTGCCGCGCTCAGCATGTACGTTGATCGCGAGGATCCTTTTCTCACACCCAGCGATGTGACTGTTCCCGAGTCGGTCTACCTCTGGTCGCGACCCTGGCAACGGCGGGCACAACGCTTCGTCGGCACGACCTTCACGCATGTGATCATCGAGTCAGGTTGGCGACTGTTCGGTAACGGGCTCTCGGGTCGCACCATCGACGAAGTGCGCTGGTTACAACGCCGAGGAATCGCCGTGGCCCTGCTCTTTCATGGCAGCGATATTCGCGATCCCGACCGCCATGCCGCCGCGCACGTACAGTCACCTTTTGCGGCCGGTGCGTGGGAGGGCATCGACGGGCTGCGGCAGGTCGTGCTCGAGAATCGTGCGCTCATCGCCGAAGCCGGTCTTCCCGTGTTTATCTCGACTCCCGACTTGTTCAACGACCTACCCGACGCGACGTGGCTGCCAGTCGCCATCGACCCGTTGCTATGGCAGTCACCCCCGCCCTTTGGGCACGATGGTCCGCTGCGGGTCGTGCACGCTCCCAGCTCCTCGGTTCTCAAAGGCACCGACCTCGTGGAGCCAATGCTGAATCGCCTGAACGACGAGCACGTAATCCACTACGTGCGTGCCAGCAACATTCCGTTCAAGCAAATTCCTGAGATTTTCCGCACGGCCGACGTCGTGCTCGACCAGTTTCGGTTGGGCATCTATGGCGTAGCCGCATGCGAAGCCATGGCGGCCGGGCGACTCCTGATCAGCGACGTAACCCCTGCCGTGCGGCAGCGGGTCGAGGCCGACGTCGGCCTTCAATTGCCGATCGTGCAGGCTTCGGCCGCCGAGGTCGAGGGCTTGCTGCGGTCGATTGCCGCAAATCCCCTGCCGTGGGTGGAGACCGCGGCGTTGGGTGTGGGTTTCGTGACTACGGTGCATGACGGCCGGGTGGCAGCCGAGCGTATGGCAGCCTTCCTTTCGGCGCGTGCTCGCTGATACTCGTGATACGAGCCGGTTTCCCACACACTAAGCAACCCAGTTCCACCCTCATGCGGTCATTGAGGGTTACGCTATAGCTCAGGCAAAAACGCGCACGGCTAAGTAGGGGGTTTGGCATGGGGGTGAGTACCGTCATCCGTCGTCGAGTGCTGGGAGTTGCAGCAGCGCTCGGCCTCGTTACCGCGATCGTCGGCGCCTCGATAGCGGGTCCTGCCGTTGCAGAGACGCCGACTCCCGTTTTAGAGCCGGTCGACGATCGTCGAGTGTCAGACACAACGACCGACGCAGCGGTGGTCAGTACGGGCGGATTCCTGCCCGTTGCGCTCGCCAGTGACTTCAACCCCGGCTATCTCATTAACGACCACGTTATGTTCAATGGTTCGGCGATGACCGAAGCACAGATTCAGGCATTTCTGGATGCTCGGATCGGTACCTGCGCGAACGGCAAGTGCTTGAACGTGTTGTCAGTGATGACCAAGTCGCAAGTCGCAGATCCGATGTGCAATGCCTACCCAGGCGCCGCCTCTGAATCGGTCGCCCGCATCATCTTCAAGGTGCAGGTCGCGTGTGGCGTGAGCGCGAAGGTCATTCTCGTGACGCTCCAAAAGGAGCAAAGTCTCGTCACCAAGACGTCTCCGACTGATGCTCAACTGCGCAAGGCGATGGGCTACGCCTGCCCCGATACAGCGGATTGCGACCCCGGGTTCGCCGGCATCGCGGATCAGCTGTACTGGGGTTCCAGGGCCTTCGTCCGCTACACGATGCCACCCGGCACCGGCCCCGGAACCGAGTTCACCACGAACTTTAACTGGTTCCCGGTTGGCGTCGCAACGGCGATCGGGTACCACCCAGATAGAAATAGATGTGGCTCGGCTGCGGTGACGATTCGCAACAAGGCGACAGCGTCGCTGTACTACTACACCCCGTACATCCCAAACGCCTCTGCACTTGCCAACCTCTATGGCGTGGGCGACGATTGCGGCTCGTACGGCAACCGAAACTTCTGGCGATTGTTCACCGACTGGTTCGGCAGCCCGACGGTGATGAGCATCCCGACGGCAACACAGACGCGCATGGCCGGCGCTGACCGGTTCGACACCTCGGTCAAGCTGTCTCAGGCGGCGTATCCGAACGGGGCAAGCGCGGTCTACATCGCGGTTGGCACCCAGTTCGCCGACGGGCTGGCTGCTGCTCCGGCCGCTGCGCAAGTGGATGCTCCGCTGCTACTCGTGCGCACTGACTCAGTCCCGGCGAACGTGGCCGCCGAGTTAGTTCGGCTCAATCCCACCAAGATCATCATCGTTGGAGGGACGGCCGCGGTGAGCTCCGCCGTTGAGACGGCGCTGCTTGCTACTGTTCAAACCGCCGAGGTGTCTCGCTATGCGGGACCCGACCGCTATCAAACGGCCATCGACATCGCGAAGAAAGGGTTCGCGCTGGGCGCGCCAATCGTTTTTCTCGCCAGCGGCGCAAACTTTCCAGACGCACTTGCCGCGAGCGCGGCGGCCGGCCACCTTGGTGGGCCCGTGCTGCTCGTCCCTGGCGGAGCGACCGCACTTGACTCGGCGACGCGCATGGCGATCGCACAACTCGGCGCCTCGACCATTATCATCGCGGGCGGTACGGCGGTCGTCTCGGCCGCACTCGAGGCGGATGCGCGCACAATCGCCAGCGTCACCACCGTTGAGCGCCGCGGCGGCGAGAATCGGTTCCAGACTGCAGCGAAGATAAACGAGTATGCATTCACGGAAGCCACTGCGGGCTTTATCGCTTCTGGCCTCGACTACCCGGACGCGCTGAGCGCTGCCGCGATCGCGGGCGCGCAGGGTGCTCCGCTCGCACTGTCGAACGGAGTGTGCACTTGGGTCGACTCCCTCGAGCAGTTTGTCGATTTCGGTGTCAGAAAGGTGACCCTGGCTGGAGGCACCGGAGTGCTCGGCTTGAGCGTAGGGGCATACGAGACCTGCGGTTAAGCCGAGGCGACGGGAGAGGGTCTAATGAGGCGCGCGTTCCGCATCTCAACGGTCGTAGCGACGGTGGGCGTCGCCGTGCTCCTCGCCGCGCCGCTGACGACTTCCGCCGCCGTGGGGGCGGGTACAGGTATCCCGCAACCCCCAGAACTCATTAAGATGCCGGAGGTAGACCCGGCCGATTTTGCAGACGAGGCGGCCGAGCTTCCCTTCGAACTAGACGACGCGCTCCAGCGGGACGTTGGACTCAGCGGCGCGGAGTGGCTCGCGCAGGCCGAGGCAAGCGCAGTCGGTATCGAGGTGGTGGATGCCCTGCGGGACCGCATCGAGGTGAACGGTGCACGACTCGACGGCTACGAACTCGTCGTAACCGTAGGGACCGCCGCCGACGCGCTCGTGGTCGAGAGTGTTGGAGCGCGCCCTGAAATCGGCCGAGTGCCAGCCCGCATAGCCGAGACGATCGAGGGACTTACGCCAGCGGCTGACCTGCGCGGTGGTACACCGTATTCCTACAACGGCGGAGACAATGGCTGCTCGATCGGTTTCGTGGGTCTTGACGTGACGACCATGCAGACGCAAGTCTTGTCGGCCGGCCACTGTGAGGGGGACGGTGGGTTGCGATACGCTCAGACGATCAACCGCCCTCGGATCTCGGGCGGCGCAACCTTCGGGGCAGAGCAGCTCATTGGGGACGCTGCTCTTCACGTAACCGATGAGTACCCCAACCCCGGCTTCCCCGACGAGTCGACCTCGTATGACTACGGGCTGACACCGGTAACCGGAGCAGGCTGGGCCCCGAAACCAGAAGTCGTGACCTGGGGAGGTGCCTCGAGCGGCGCACCCCTCGCCTCGGCTCCCTTGGTGATACGCGACGCCGGCCCGGCTCTTGCCGGAGCCACGCTGTGCAAGTCGGGGTCGACGACGGGCTGGACCTGTGGAGGAATAACGAACGCCGACCAGTTGCTGTTCGTCGGCGGCACCGCACCCAGCTGTCCGGCGACATCCCCGAATTACTGCGTCGGCAGCATCGTTGCGTCGGTGTGCGTTCGTCCGGGCGACAGCGGTGGTGCTGCGGTGGTCGGCACCCGCGCGGTGGGTATTGCTTCTGCGGCGACAAACGTCGGTGCCAACTCGTGCGCGGTAAGTAACAACATCGGCGTTTTCGCAACTCTGTATTCCGCGAACGCGTCCCTTGAGCAAGTGTTCAAGGTCTACCCAACCTGGGAGCCGCTGATTGGCCTACAGACTCCAGGACTGAATCCTGGAGGCGGCAACCGCTTCGACAGCAGTATTGCTGGCACGCTCTCTGGCGCTGGCGTGCGCCACGATGTGACACTGGGTCTCGACCTCGGCGGCCCGCTCACCGACGAGGTGGGCCCGGACGGCACGTGGAGCATCGACGTCAGCGCTGTGCCGAACGGCACTCGCGACTACTCGCTGCGGTCGAGCTGGGGCGCCGGCGCGCAGCAAAGCACCGTGAGAACGGGTCGTTTTCTCAAGGCTGCCCAAACACGCCTGTTCGGTGATGACCGATACGCGACTCCCGTGCAGATCGCGCGTGCCCAGTTTCCCGGTACGAGCACCCCAAGCGGTCCTGTCACGCCTGGCGTGCCGGTCGTGTATCTCGCCAACGGGGCATCGTTTCCTGACGCTTTGAGCGCCGGGCCAGCCGCCGCACTCGAAGGCGGACCGCTCTTACTGACTCCCGCCACGAGCCTTCCCGCAGCAGTTGCGGCCGAGCTCGACCGCCTCAACCCGCAACGCGTTGTCGTCGTCGGTGGCGCTGCGGTGGTCTCGGCCGCGGTGGCGAGCCAGGCCGCGAGTTACGCTGCTAACCCCACCGCGATTCGTCTCGGAGGCGCGACCAGGTACGAAACCTCTCGGCTCATCGCGCTGCGGATGCTCGGCAATGGTCTCGCCATCGGCAAAGGCCTCTGGGTTGCCACGGGGACGAATTTTCCGGACGCGCTCTCTGCAGGGGCCGCTGCGGCCGCACAGGGAGTGCCGATTCTGCTGTTATTCGGCTCGGCATCATCGCTCGACGCCGAGACTGCGAACTTTATCAACAGCATCCTGAAGAGCAGCCAGGTCGACATCGCCGGGGGCACCGGAGTTGTCAGCCCGGGCATCGAATCGTCCCTCACCGCGCTCGCGAGCACGCAAACCGTAACCCGCCGCGGCGGTGACGATCGCTTTGCCACCTCGTTACTCATCAACCAGGCGGCGCATGAATTGTCGGCACCAGAAGTGTTTCTCGCGTATGGCTTCAACTTTCCAGACGCCCTCGCCGGGAGCGTGATGGCCGGGTTGCGCGGTGGCCCGGTCTACATCACCGAGACGGCCTGCGTGCGCACCGGCGTCGTCGATCACATCCTCGACCTCGGTCCGAGCCAGGTTACAGTGTTTGGCGGCGTGGCGATCGTGAGCGACTCCGCGCGCGACCTCGTGCGCTGCTAGCCCACGCAGGCCTAGGGCGCTGCCCGGCTAGACTGGGCGCGTGCGTGTACTGGTCACAGGGGGCTCTGGCTACATCGGCTCACATATCTGTCGACTGCTCGCCGAGCGGGGCGATAGCCCGGTTATCGTCGACGACTTTGCGAGCGGTCTGCGACATCGCATCGACGGGATGCCACGGAACGAGCTTGACCTTGCCGAACCAGGTGCGGCGGACGCGCTGGGGCGTTACATGACGGACGAGGGGGTCGAGGCTGTCGTCCATCTCGCCGCCCGCAAACAGGTCGGCGAGTCCGTCGCGCGCCCGCTGTGGTACCACCGGCAGAACCTCGGCGCGCTTACCGCCGTGCTCGAGGCGATGGTCGCCACGCGTGTACGCGACATCGTTTTTTCGTCGTCAGCCGCGGTGTACGGCGATGCCAATGGTGTCGTCACCGAGGACTCGCCGACAGTGCCGGTCAACCCGTACGGCGAGACGAAGCTCGCGGGCGAATGGCTCGCCGCTGACGTCGCGCGCGCGGAGGGGCTGCGGGCCACGAGCCTGCGCTATTTCAACGTGGCTGGCTCCGGCTGGCCCAACCTAGCCGACACGGCCGTGCTCAACCTCGTGCCGATGGTGCTCGAGGCAATTGACGCTGGGCGCGCGCCTGAGGTGTTTGGCGTCGATTACCCGACTCCAGATGGCACATGCGTGCGTGACTTCGTGCATGTTCGCGACCTTGCTGAAGCGCACCTCGCGGTGCTCGACGCCATGCCGCGGCAACCCGACCCGCACCGCGTCTACAACGTTGGGACTGGGGTGGGAGCGAGTGTGCTCGAGGTGATCGACGGCATCCGTCGTCGCATGTCAGATGCCCCTGCCGCCGTCATTCGAGCCCGCCGACCTGGCGATCCTGCCGCGGTCGTGGCTGACGTCAGTCTCATCGCCGACGAGTTAGGCTGGCGGGCACGACACGACCTTGATGACATTCTCGACTCGGTAATGTCCGCCCGAAACTCACTTGCGTTGCGGCTCCAACCACGGCTTCCGAATTCGCGTGGCTCGTGACGGGCTTGGCACTCCCAGAAATTGGCACGCCCTCGTGACGGTCTACGCGACTGGAGGTTAGTCCTCCACCGAGCCGGGAATCCCGGGCCAGGTCGACTCTCCCGCAGCGGCAGTCGGTCGAATCGACCGCGCTGCAGGTTTTGTGCTCTCAGCGGTTGTACCGTATATCTGCAACCACCGAGGAGTCGACCTGATGTCAGCAGGCAGCACCCGCGTGCCGCGCGACCGCCTCGGCCGACGCATCATCGGTTTTGCTGGGCTGCCGTTTCTTTCGCTGATCACGCCATTCCTCTTCTTGCCGGTACTCGCTCGAGTCGCGGGCCCCGAAGCGTGGCTTGCGATCGCCGTCGGGCAATCGAGCGGCGGTTTCTTCGCGCTGGTCGTTGGCCTTGGGTACAACACCGTTGGTCCTCCGATGGTCGCACTTTCGGACCCGAAGCACCGGCCGAGCCTGCTAGCGCGCAGCCTGCGGGCGCGACTTCTCGTCTGGGTGCCGAGTACGCTCCTCGCCGTGCTCGTCGCCGTGCTCGTCGCACCGGCATCCCATCGACTGGAAGCGGGACTGATGGCCGCCGCGATGACGCTGACCGGCCTGTCGTCCGCCTGGTACATGATCGGCTTGGGTCGCGCCAGCTTGATCGCGATTTATGAGATCGGCCCAAGGATTGTTGCCACGGTCGCCGCCGCGATCATTGTCATC
>Ga0105045_10000273_pt1 | contig 34768 bp, 31 predicted proteins | sample MAT02_FD_78089 | JGI IMG/M metagenome (GOLD analysis project Ga0105045, IMG submission 78089) | Freshwater microbial communities from Lake Fryxell liftoff mats and glacier meltwater in Antarctica - MAT-02 (megahit assembly) | ecosystem: Environmental > Aquatic > Freshwater > Ice > Liftoff...
ACCCCGGTGAAAGACGAAGACCTCGCGGCGATCGCGGACCTACCCAAGTTGCGAGCGCTCGATTTGCGAAACACGAATATTTCCGATGCCGGCATGGCGTCGGTCGCGAAGATCAAAACGCTCTCGGATCTGCAGATCGAAAAATCGAAGGTAACTGATGCTGGCTTGGCTGACTTGAAGTCATTGAAATTGTCGTCGCTGAACGTCAATTATTGCACCGCCATCGGCGATGATTCCATGCCGATGATCGGTGCGATGACGTCGCTGAAGTCGTTACAAATGGACGCGACCAAATTGTCCGACAAGGGCATGGGATCGGTCAGCGGGCTGACCAATTTGACGCGTCTACGAATCCGCGATACCGACGTTACCGGCGACGGCATCGCCAACGTCAAGGATCTTGTCAAACTGAACCGCATGGAATTGCGAGGCACATCGCTTGACGACAAAGGCATCGAAGTCATCTCGAAGCTGCCGGCGATCACGTACCTCGACATCGCCGAATGCCGCATCGTGTCGCCCGACGGCATGAAGCAGCTGGCCGCACTGACCGGCGTCACCTACCTTGGCTTTTGGGAGACAAAATTTAACGACGACGTGATGGCGTCGCTCGCCGGTCTGACCAAGCTTGAAGAACTGGATCTCAAGGCGACCAACCTGACCGACGCCTCCGTTCCCACGCTGATGGGATTCAAGGATTTGAAGACCCTGAATTTGTCCGGAACCCGGTTGACCGACGAAGGCATCCTGCAATTGGCAAAGCTGCCCAAATTGGAATCAATCAACATCGCAAACATGCAGGTCGGCTACGACCTAGTCGATCAATTGAGCGAAGTGAATCCAAAGCTCAAAGTGGTCCAGTTCGAGTTGTAATCGCAGTGCTCGGCCAACGATTCGGAATGTGTCAACGACAATGAGACAACAAATTTCTGCAATTAACGAAGCACGACAGTGTGGTCGGGGACCAGCCCCCGAACCCCAGGGATTTTTTCAGTCATGGCTCGGGTGTTCAAAGGGGTGCGCCTTGCTACGTTGAGGCTGTCCGATGAAACAGAATCTGGCTCTGCCGCTGCCGCCGAATCGCCCGCCCGACATTCCTCCTCGACCAGATCCGACACCAACAGCCGGTAGTGTTTGACCTCCGTCGCCCACCATCGACGAGTGGCCGTTTGTCTGCCAGCGAAGACGGGGCCGGGACGTATATGGCCAGCAATGTTGCCGACGGCCTAAACCCGTGGAGCAATCCAAGGCGATGGGAACGCGGCCCCTGGTCTCATCGAAATCTCAATTTCACGTCGTCCGGACACGAGATTGAAATACCGAAGGGACAGAGTACGGTAGGCGGCACGAGAAAGGTGTTCGATCAGTATTCGCAACCCGAAAATCGGCTCACACACGCCCTTCTCACAACGCTGGACCAAGATCGCAGTTTGCTGGTTCCGTCCACATTGGAGAATTCTTCGGTGGTCAAACGTCTTTCGCTTCGTTCACGCGGCGAACCGCTGCGTTTCCCGGCGCTTCTTGCGATGGTGAGAGTCCCGTCGGGAGAGTCGGGCCTCCAGGCCCGGAGAGGGACGAGTGTCCCTAATTTTCCAGTAGCCACGACGGCAAATTAAGCGAAATGCTGGATGACAAATCTCGATCCCTACCGATTCAATTCCTAGCCGTAAAGCCAAGCGAAACTAGAACTTCAAAATCCCTCGTCGTCCACGCGGTCTTCATAGGCATTCATTTCAATCAATCGCCAAAATTTTTGGCTCTCTCAGCATGAACGACAGCGCGACTGCTATTGCCCCAAACGCGGCCGCGATCCAACCCACGGCTGCGTAATTCGTCAGCGGTCCGCCCGGATATTGTTCACCGATGATCATGCCTGAGATCAGCGGTCCGACACCGGTGGCGAAATGGGACATCGCGGAATTGAGACTTGTGAATGCGCCTCGCGCCTTGGGGTCAGCCGATCGCAGCATCATCGCCTGTGCGGGCACCATGCGACTCGAAGCGACGGACATAAACAGGCTGGTCACCAGGATCGCGACCGGCAAACTGATGATCGGCAAATGGGTGATCACAAGCGTCATCACGCACGCGGCGCTGGCGGCAACAACAAAGACACGCCGTGCGCCCAATCGATCCGTCAGCCATCCCGTCACGTTCATCACCAGCAATGAACACACGCCGGCGACGCCGTAGATGATGGGCAGGTTGCCGCGCGACAAGGCACAATTTGCTTCGAGATACGGCGCGATGAAAGGCACGATCATGAAGGTCCCAAAAACCATCGCCAACATGAATGCGAACGACCACAGGTGACTCACTTGGCGAAGCACGCTGGACAACATCTCCACCGCGCCGACATGATGTTCCGTTGGCACACCCGGCAATGATGGCAGCGCTTTGGCGGTCAATAACCAAACGATGCACCCGAGCACCGCGATCGCAAGAAATGGCGTGCCAAAATGATCGGTCCAATTGGCCAGCGTGAGGCCGATTGGCAATCCGATCGTCGATGCGAACGCAAACGAGGAAGTGACGATCCCGATCGCTCGCCCGCGGCGTGGACCGGGTATCAAATCGACGATGAACGCCATCACTGTCGAGGCCACCACACCACCGCAGGCGCCGGCCAGTCCCCGGGCGGCGACCAGGTGAAAATAATCGGGTGCCATGCCGCAGTAGAACGTTGCGGCGACAAAACCGGCGAGCGAAACCAGCATCGCTTTGCGGCGGTCGAACCGATCGATTACCGATGCCGCCGCGATCCCCGCGAACATTGCGGTAATGCCATAAGCAGAAACGATGTATCCGAATTGCCTCGGGTTGATCGACAGCTCGTCCCGCAATCGATCGCCCAGCGGCATCACGATGACGAAGTCAAGGATGTGCGTAAAATTGATCGTTGAAAGCAACAGCACCAAACGCCATTCCGCGGGCGTCAACCCTTTGGAATCGTCTGCATTTGCGGTCGCATCCACTTTGGCCGTCGACACCGGAACTTTGGATATACTGTCCGGCGCGATCGTCGTCATGAAGTTTTCGTTATCGTATTGGTGAAGGATAGATCTGATGAAATGGCTCGCTGCGCCGTGTCCCCTGATCGGCATCATTACCGCACTGTTGGTGTTGTGCCAAACGGCCCATGCTGAGAATTGGCCGCATTGGCGCGGCCCGTCGGGGAATGGTGTCGCATCCCAAGGCAATCCGCCGACCCGCTGGACCGATTCGGAAAACGTGAAATGGAAAGTCGCGATACCTGGTTCCAGCTCCGGTTCGCCGGTCGTGTGGGATGATCGCGTGTTCGTGGTCTCGGCGATACCGGTTGCCAAGACAGCACCATCACCGGGATTGCCCCGATTAAAGTTCGACGTCTTTTGTTTCTCGCGGGATACCGGCAAGGCGTTATGGCAGCGGACCGCGATCGAGGCAACGCCGCACGAGGAAACCCATTCGACCAACGGTTTCGCGTCCGCGTCACCATGCACTGACGGCGAGCATGTTTATGCCAGCTTCGGCTCGCAGGGGCTGTATTGTTACACGATGGATGGCGAGCTGGTTTGGAGCCGCAATGACTTTGGGACGATGCAGATTCGCAATGGATTTGGCGAAGGCAGCTCGCCGACGATCGCCGGTGACATGATCCTGCTGCCTTGGGACCACCAGGGCCAATCGTATTTGTATGCACTCGACAAACGGACCGGAAAGACGGTTTGGCAAACCCCGCGTGATGAACCGACGCAGTGGTCGACGCCGCTGGTCGTGGCTCACAATGGTCGCCAACAGGTCATCATGAACGGCGAGAACAAGGCACGTGCGTATGATCTCGAAACCGGCAAGGAGCTTTGGAGTTGCGGCGGCCAAACCCAGCGACCGGTCGCATCGGCCGTATCCGACGGAAAACTTGTCTTCGTGACTAGCGGATTTCGTGGTGAGTTTTTGGGCGCGTTCACGATGGACGGAACCGGCGACATCGAGGGCACCCGCGATGTCGTTTGGACCACTGAGCGTGACACCCCGGATATCGCCTCGCCGTTGTTGTCCGGCGGTCGATTGTATTTTCATAAGGGCAAATCGGGCTTGTTGACATGCCTGGACGCCGCGACGGGCAAGCCGCACTTCACGGCCTCTCGCGTTGATGGCATCAACGGCACCTACGCCTCGCCCGTCGCCGCCGGCGGTCACATTTACATCACCGACCGCGAAGGCACCGTCACCGTGATTGAGGATGCCACCACGTTGAAAGTCGTCGCCAAAAACAAAATGAATGAACCGGTCGACGCCAGCCCCGCGATCGCGGATGACCAAATATTCGTCCGAGGCGCAAATCACCTGTTCTGCATCGGCGCCTAGCGGAATGTAGGTAGCAAGGAACGATTGCCAGATATGCGGTGCAAAGCTTTAATGCCTGCTTTGGTTTTGTGATGGAAATTATTGACAACCCGATCGACGCCCGTCGCTGGATGGCTGCGCCGTCGCGGAGCCAGCGAGTGGCGCTCGTGCCGACGATGGGGGCGCTCCATGACGGACACCTGAGCTTGGTCCGCCGGGCCGCGTCGATCGCCGACCGAGTGGTCGTGTCAATCTTTGTCAATCCGACCCAGTTCGCGCCCCACGAGGACCTCGCGCGATATCCGCGACCGTTCGAGGCGGACGTGGCGATGTTGCGAGATTCGGGGGTCGCGATGGTGTATCACCCCGGCGTGGAATCGATGTACCCCAACGGGTTCAGCACCTATGTCGAGCCACCGTCGGTTGCCACGGTGCTGGAGGGGACGATCCGGCCAGGGCATTTCCGTGGTGTATGCACGGTGGTGTTGAAACTATTCGTGGCCGTGCCTGCCCAAATCGCGGTATTCGGGCAAAAGGATTTCCAGCAATCCGCCGTGATCGGCGCGATGGTTCGTGACCTTGATCTGGCGATCGAAATGGATGTCGCGGCGACGGTTCGTGATGCGGACGGATTGGCGATGAGTTCCCGCAATCGCTATTTGTCGGCGGATGAACGAATCGCTGCGCTCTCGATTTCGCGGTCACTGTTCGCCACGCGTGCGTCGTGGCAGGACGGTCAACGCGATGCCGAGGTTTTAGGATCGCAAATGATTGACATCATGCGTCGTGGTGGCATCGACAACATCGATTACGCGGTCGTCGTTGATGCCCAAACGCTCGTGCCCTGTCCTGCAGCGGATCGTCCCTGCGTCGCGCTCATCGCCGCCCGATTGGGCACGACGCGGTTGATCGACAATGTATTGTTGCCGGTTTAAGCCCCGCTCGCTCTTGGTCTGCGTCACGGCCCAGGTTGCCCCCTGACGCTTAAGGACGGGCGGCGGTTAAGATCGTCGACGCGAAATTTAAGTTTTGTTCAGCCCTGCGATTTTTGCGCCATGAGAAAGCCGGCTCCGAGTCGCCGATTGCTGCCTGCCCGCGGTGTCGCCATGGCGCGTTGGGATGCATCGTTTTCGGGTAACAGCAACCTTTGGCGAAACGTGTCGCCGCCGCAATTGTTTGTCGGCTCCTTCCTGCTGTTGATCGTGTTGGGCACGTTGGGATTGATGTGGTTGCCGGGCCTTCACGTCGGTCCGACGCTGACGTGGACTGATGCGCTCTTCACGTCGACGAGCGCCGTATGTGTGACGGGATTGGTGGTCGTCGATACGGCAAAACACTTTACGTTCGCCGGTCAATTATTTCTGCTGCTATTGGTCCAGCTCGGTGGGCTGGGGATGTTGGCGTTTACCAGTTTGCTCATCCAGGTACTTGGGTTTCGGATGTCGCTGCGAACGGAGTCGTTATCCCACGACAAGAGGACGACGGGACCGCGCGTCGACATCAAACGCCTGACGCTGGATGTCATCATTTTTACGTTTTTGATCGAAGCGGCCGGAGCGGTGGTATTGTGGGTTTTATGGGCTCCGTCGATGGGCTCCGGCGATGCGATTTGGCCAGCGATCTTTCATTCGATCAGCGCGTTTTGCAACGCCGGATTTTCAACCAACTCCGATTCGTTGATGGGGCTGAAAGAATCAGGGATGACGCTTGGCGTAATCGGTGCGTTGATCATTGCGGGTGGGATCGGATTCGTCGCGATGGAAGAAACGGCGCTTCATTTCACGCGTCGAAAACGAGTCGGATTGCACCGGTTGTCGATCCACACACGCTTGGTGTTGGTGACCACGTTCGTATTGATCATCGTCCCCTGGCCTATGTTTGCGTTTTTTGAGTGGCATGGCGAGCTGAAGGCCCTGTCGATGGCTGACAAAATTGCCAACGCTTTTTTCCTCAGCACGACCCCGCGCACCGCGGGCTTCAACACGATCGATTACTCGCTCGCGTCGGACAGCACCAATTTTCTCACCATGATTCTGATGACGATTGGTGGCTCGCCGGGGTCGACAGCGGGCGGGCTAAAGACGACAACGTTCGCGTTAATCGTCCTGCTGGCTTGGTCGCGGTTGCGTGGGACCGAAACCACGGTCTTTGCCAACCGATCGATTCCTGACGACACGATCCAGCGCGCGATCGGAATGAGCGTCATTGCGTTTGCGGTGATGGCCGTCGGTGTGTTCGCGCTCGCGATTACAGAGTACGCGCCCGAGTCACGAGGTAATTTTTTGGCGAGAATGTTCGAAGCGGTCAGCGCGTTCAACACCGTTGGCCTATCGATGTCTTTGACACCAACGCTCTCAATGCCCGGACGGTGCGTTACCATCGGGCTGATGTTTTTAGGCCGAGTTGGTCCGCTGACGTTGGCCGCAGCGTTGATATTTAGTCGTCGCCGCCGTGCCCATTTTCGGTACGCGTATGAAGACGTGGTCGTTGGGTAATCTGCAACATCTTGCACTAGGAATCCGATCATGAAACGGTTTGTCGTCATCGGGCTCGGAAATTTCGGGTCCAGCGTCGCGGAGGCGCTCAGCAACAAGGGGCACGAGGTCGTTGCCATCGACATGGACGGCGACTCGGTCGACCGGGTCGCGCCGATGGTTTCCAAAGCGGTCGTCGGCAATGGGACGGACCTTGCGACGTTAGAACGTCTGGGCATCAAGGAAGCCGACGCGGGTGTGATCTCCACGGGGGATGACATCACGGCGAGCATCCTGTCAACGATGGCGCTGCATGACCTGCATATCCCGGATGTCTATGTCAAAGTCATTTCGCGCGATCATGCTCGTGTCATGGAACGCATCGGCGTGACGGAGACCATATTCCCCGAACGCGATTCGGCGATCAGTCTGGGGACGCGAATTTGCGGCACGGCGCTGCTGAATTATGTTCGATTGGGCACCGGGTTCAGCGTCCAAGAGATGGCCGTTCCGGACTCGTGGTCAGGCAAGACGCTTCGCGAATTGATGCTGCGCCAGAATTACGACATCACGGTCGTGGCGCTGCATGATGTATTGACCGACCGGATGTCGCCGTCGCCCAATCCGGATGCGAAGTTAAAGGACAGCGACACGTTGCTGGTCGCCGGCAGTGATGAGGCGCTCGCGCGGGCGGCACAGTTGAAATGAGCAGGTAGTTAAACGCTCAAACGTCTTTCAGTCGTTTGACGGCACCGCGGGCTCGTTTGAGAAAGTCGTGCTTTGGCTCACCGGCTTCTAACCAAATCGGCGGGCCGATCGTGATGCAACTGAGCAGCGGCACCGGCAGCACTTCGCCACGCGGCAGGATGCGGTTGACGTTGTCGATGTAGACGGGGACGAGTTCCAGGTCGGGGCGTTTTTTTCCGAGGTAATACAAACCGCTTTTGAATTCACCCATTTCTTCCCCTTCGGCGCGTCCGCCTTCGGGAAATACGATCAATGAGTACACATCACCCATCTCGCGGATCATCAAATCGATCGGGCTTTGGTGGACCTTGATCTCCTGGCGATCGATCAGCAGCGCGTTGAACGAACTGGCGATGTGGGGCCGGATCCAACCGGTGGACCAATAATCTTTGGCGGCGACCGGTCGCGTGATCGCTCGCACGTCCCTGGGCAATGCCGACCAGAGGACGACGGCATCGAGGTGGCTGGTGTGGTTGGCAAAGTAGATGCGTTGGCACGTGTCCGGAGCGATATCAACCCATCGGACCGTGAAGCCGCTGAACAATTTGGCCGCCAGGACGATTGCTTGACTGGTCAACCCCATAAGACGTTCAAAAACCTTACCGTTTGCAATCGTTACTCCATGACACTTTGAATCATCCCGCGATGGGGCGGGTGTGCGTCGCCGGTCAGTGTACCGATTGGCACTTACCGACCGAAGGCGTCAGGTTTGGAAACGCCGACGTCGATGCCGATGAATGGTTGTCCGTCGTGTCGCTGCCGGCTGGCGACGGGAAGCCTCGTTTTTTTGCGTAAATCGTTTCGATCAAATTTGTGTAACCCATGACCATCGATTCGAGCGATCCGATCTGCATGACGACCTCGCGACCGCGCCGACCAAGGGCACCGCGGCGGCCGTCGTCGTCGAGCAAACCGAGGACATGATTAGACATGGAGGCGCGATCATCACACGCGACCAGATAGCCGGTTTCGCCTTCGATGACCGATTCGGCGACCGACCCGACTCGCGTGCTGATCACAGGCACCTCGCTGGCGAGCGCTTCTAGAATCGAAACCGGTGACGCTTCGTTGTGCGAACAAAGCAGAAACAGGTCCATCGCGGCGATCAATGCGGGGATGTCATGGCGGGTGCCGAGCAGGTGGACGCGGTCGGCCAGCCCATGCGACTGGATCAACGATTCGATGCCGGGTCGTTCCGGGCCATCACCGATGATGACGAAATGCGTATCCGCTCGAGCCGCGACGACTTGTTTCGCGACGTCGACAAACATCGCATGATTTTTCTCGACCCGCAACGCGGCAACGATCCCGACAAGCTTGGCGGACTGGGGGACCGACAACTCGGCGCGCAACGTTTGACGCGCGACCGCGTTGGGTACGAATTTATTGCAATCGACACCATTTCGAACGACATGAACTCGGTCTTGCGGAAATCGCTCGACTTCGCTCAGGTGCCGTCCATGGTGATCGGCACACGCGATGAACGCGTCCGTGATTTTCGTCAGCATCCGGTTAAGCTTGCCAATGCCGTCTGGCCAACCGGTCGAATGAATCGCGCTGCAGATGACGGGCACACCGGCACGCCGGGCCGCCAATCGGCCCCAAAACATTTTGTCGCCCGCACCCACGGTGACCACGGCGTCGGTGCGACGATCTCTCATCAGTTGTGATAATCGCCCCAACACACGGACGTCCCACTTGTTGCCCAGCAACCCATGATGGACGACGTGTCGATCGGAGATCATTTCGCCCAGCGGACCGGGTTCTTTTAAGCAAGCGATTTCGGGCCGAATGCGATTGGGGTCAAAGCGATTGATCAGGTTGACCAGCAGGGTTTCGGCGCCGCCGACCGGCATGCTGGTGATAACGAACATCGTTCGCAAAGGGCGTGATAGGGGAACGGTGTTGAGGTGAATGGTTTGATTTTTCCGCACTTTGGACTCGTCGTAGGTGATCCAGTTTCGAAACATTGCTTTCTGGGGATCGCCATGGATGCGTCGGATATGAAACGGATCATCTCCCGGAAAATTGTAAGCACCATAGGCGCTGCAATATCCGTCCATGCCAGCGTCGCGGACGGCGTCGATCACGATAGGTGACAGGTGTTGTGGCATTCCGTAGGGGAAGGCGAAATACTTGATCGGTTTGCCGATCCATTGAGATAACTCGTCCGCCGCGGTCGCGATTTCCACGCGGATATCCTCCGCCGTGGCTGGGCCGGAAAAATCGAAATGCGATCGCGTGTGCAATCCAATTTCGATACCGGCATCAGCCATCGCGCGAATTTCAGCGATGGAGTTGACCGGCAGGGGGCGTTTGCGTTTCACGTCGTGCAGAAACGGGGTGCCGTTCTTCACGTTGCCAACGGTCACGAAATAAGTACACGGGATGCCGCGATCGACCATAAACGGGATCGCAAATTCGTTATTTTCCGCATAGGCGTCGTCCATTGTGATCGACACGGTGGGCTCGGAATTGAAACCCAAGCGGCTGCGTCGTTGTAATTCTGCGAGCGAAATCAGCGTCGCGTGCTCGCGAGAATATTCCATGTGACGCTTGAATTGGTCCCGTGGAATCGTCCACATATTCGGGTACGAGTTCGCGACCCGGTGGTAGAAGAACACGGACATGGGGGCCGCGCCAGCGTCACAAAGCTCACGCATTCGCAGCATGCGTCGACGCATGGTCAGCGACGTTCGGGCATCGATTAGACGTTGGCGAAGCGAAAACATCGGCGCAATTCAATGGCGAAGAAAGATAGTGCCCACCGAACGGATACCACGCAGAATGAATGTGTGCAAAGGAAATCTTGCCCAGGACGGAAAGTCGCCGACCTTTATCCGACGTCGCTAACGACCAAACCTTAGACGGTCGCCCAGCATGTCATTGAGGTCCGGCTCGTCGTAGATCTTCTTTGCCGTTTTTTCAAAGTCATATTCGATACGACGATACGTCAGCGTCGATTCGGCTTCGTCGACAACAACGTAGCATGACCGCGGATCGTCATCACGCGGCTGGCCGACGCTGCCGACGTTGACCAGCAATTTGTCGTAAGACATTCGAAACACTTGGTCGCATTCGCTCGGCGTGACGAATTCACAAGCGGTCGTAAAGACGCCTGGCAAATGCGTGTGTCCCATGAAGCAGTATTTGTCGATCTTCGAAAACAGTAACTCCATTTTTCGCTGGTCGAAAATGTATTCAGGAAACACGTATTCGTTGGTCGGATCTCGTGGGGATCCGTGAACGAACAGAAAATCGCGATCTTGAAATTGACGCGGCAATTCTCCCAGAAAATCCCAGCGTTTGTCGACTTGGTCTTTTGGGCCCGATGCGTTATCCAATTGATCCCGTGTCCAGTAGATCGCCTGCAACGCAACGGGATTGAATCCCTCAGGATCAAACAGCGCGGCTTGATCATGGTTGCCAAGAATCGTCTTGGATGCCCGCTTCATGACCAAATCCAGGCACTCGCACGGATTGGGACCGTAGCCGATGATGTCGCCCAGACAAACCACATCCGTGATGTTTTGAGCGTCAATGTCCTTCAGCACCGCTTGCAGCGCTTCGAGGTTGCCGTGAATATCACTGATGACGGCACGCTTCACGGCAAACAACTTAAAACAAGGACAGGTCAAATTTGGTGGAGAATCGCATCACCGCGGCTTAACATTCGCGCGGTGCATGTTAATCAAACGCGGGTCTTCTGGAAATGTGGTTCCAGGCGGTCCTCACGAAGAATATCCACCATAAACCACCCCTTTGGCGAAAACCGACCGGCAATTTGATGAAAACATTCCCGCCATTGACTGACGCGAGCCAGATACAACGTTTGGGAGGACATTGCGGATTCGACACGCTGCTCGCGATTCAATCCAGTACGCCCGATGCGTCATTGGCGGTGTGCCGTGGCGACGCGATCACGTGTCAAATTCGGTTGGATCGCCAAAGCCGGACTGCGGCATCGATCACGGGCTTGATTTCGCAATTGATCGATGACATCGAAACCGCTGGCGGTCGTGTCGACGTCATCGCCGTCACGGACGGTCCCGGGTCATTCACAGGATTGCGGATCGGCGTGACGACCGCCAAGGCGCTCGCGTACGCGCTGGGATGCCCCACCATCGCCGTCGATTCGCTCGCCGCGATGGCTTACCCGATTTGGCGTTCCCGCGACGACGCGATGGTGGTGACGGTGGCGATGAATGCCTACCGGGGCCAAGTGTTCACCGCCTCGTGGACTCGGGACCAGTGGGACGGCGCGACGAATGTCACCGGTGACTTTTCGTCGCAATCGAGAGTCATCGACGAAAAGACTTTTGAAGATGAATTATCGGATCGGCCGCCAACCCACGTCCTGGTGTGTGACCCCGGCATCACAAAATACGACGCCGACGTCCGGTTGTCGCCGCTGGCCGAAGACGTGGCACACTTGGCTCGCATCATCCATCGCCATGGTCGCGTCCAAACGGCGATGGATTTGTTGCCAAGATATTTGCGTGGAAGCGCCGCGGAAGAAAAATTAGCGGCGGCAAAAACGTGAATCAAAAAAAGAGGGCCGACATTTGCAATCTTGCCGCGAAGCAACGCGTATGAATCCAGGATATCATCATGTCGCCAACCGTAAAACCGTTCTCCGCCAACCTGTTTGCAAAGAGCTCGACGATCGAAAAATCATCATCCGCAAAAAAGACATCCGACAACTTGATGTGGGTCGATCAGATGACGCATTTGCTCGATACCAAGTTTCGCATTCCCGGGACCAATTTGCGTTTCGGAGCGGACTTTATTCTGGGACTGGTGCCTGGCGCAGGCGACCTATTGTCCATGGGTGTGTCGGGCGTCCTGATCAGCACGATGGCCCGCGAAGGCGCAAGCGGTCGGTTGGTCGCTCGAATGTTGCTGAACGTCGCGCTCGATACGATCGTGGGCTCCGTTCCGATGCTGGGCAACTTTTTTGACCTTTTTTACAAAGCCAACCGTCGCAACTTGTTATTGATGCGAGAGCACTATGTCGAAGGAAAACATCGCGGTAGCGTATGGCCGGTCGTCGTTGGGGTATTCGCTTTCTTGGCCGTGTTGTTTGTCGTGACGTTGGTCTTGATGGTGTGGATTTTCAAGTGGCTCTGGAACGCCTTGCCAGGATGATTGGTGATCTTTTCTAGTTTTTTCCCACAAACAGGTAAATTGGCATCCTGGTTGCGTTCGTAAACCCTTCGTCAGAAGACGTCCTAACCAATTCACGTTCCCAAAAAGAAACTATCATGTTCCGTTTACGAGTCACAACGCTTGCCGCAACTGCGATCGCGACGATTTTCGCATCGACTATGTTTGCCACCGATGCATCAGCGCAAGTTTATCGAACCTACACGCCGCAATACCGAGTCGTCACGCCAACCTATCGGACCTCCGGCGTTAACAACCGACGATTTACCCCGCCATCCAACATCAATCGGGGTTACGCCCCGATCCAGGGCAACGTCTACAACGGAGTCGGCAATGGAGTCGGAGTGGGGACGGGCTTCTACAACCAACCCTATCGCACCGGTTATCGTGGGTCGTCGATGTTTCCTCAACGCGTAATTACGCCTACGAATATTCCCGGCACTTATGGCAATGGGTATCTCAATAACGGAATTTCTAATGGATATCGTAGTAATGGATACCTCGGGAATTCTTACTACGGCACTCAGTCCCAATACCGCGGTGCAGTGATCGGCGGATCGATCGGAAACGCCATCGGTGGACAGCGGATTGGCGGAGTTGGTGCTACCGTGGGACGCGCGATCGGCAGCCGGTAAATCACGCTCGCCTCCGGTTCGTTATCCCCTTGGATAAATTTGTGGCCATCGAAGCGTTATTGATGCAGGTGGTCCATGACGATCGACGCCATCGTTAAGACGCCGACCTTGATCGATTCCTCGTCGACGTCAAATTCCGCCGTGTGAACGCTGGCGACGATACCACGCTCGATGTTTGCGACACCAAGACGGTAATAGAAACCGGGAACGACGTTCGCGAAGTATGAGAAATCTTCGCCGCCCATACCAGGAATGGTCATTCGCGTGGAGCCTTTTCCGATCACTCGCTCGATCGTTTCGACCGCCTTCAGAGCCAGCGCTTCATTGTTCTCGATCGCTGGATAGCCTTTCCGGTAATTCAATTCATACGTCGCGCCATGAGCGGATGTTACGCCGGCGAGCGTGCGGTGCATCAAGCCGATGACTTGATCACGCACTTCGATGTCTTGCGAGCGAACCGTGCCCGACATTGTGACCGTATCCGCGATAATATTTTCGCGAGTGCCTCCTTTAATCATTCCGATCGATAGGACGACGGGATCGAGCGTGTTGGTTTCACGGCTGCGGACCATTTGCAGTGCCGTGATGCAATGTGCCGCGACGACGACCGCGTCGACTCCTTTGTGCGGAGCCGACCCGTGGGCGATCTTGCCATGAATGATGATTTCGAACCGGTCGCTGTTCGCGCTGGCTGGTCCGATCGCGTACCCGATCGTGCCGACTTCCATCGGGACTTCGATGCCCATGCCCGGACCATCTTTGGGGGCGTAAAGCGGCGAGCAGTGCAAGCCATAGATCGCATTGGGCCGAGGATTTTCCAGGGCACCTTCCTCGATCATCAGCTTCGCCCCCCAATCGCCGACGTAATTCGAAGGCATCGCCTCCTCGGCTCCCTGGAAGATAAATTTGACGCTGCCGCGGATCTTGTCACGGTGCTTCGCGAGCAATTCCGCGACCCCGAGCGCACACGTCACGTGAACGTCGTGGCCGCACGCGTGCATCACGCCATGTACTTCGGAACGATAGGGCGTTTCGCCGGCTTCCATGATCGGCAACGCATCCATGTCGGCGCGGACGGCAACGCATTGTGACTCCGGTTCGATGTCACCTCGCAACAATCCGACGACGCCGTGCTTGCCGACGCCAGTTTGGACCTCCAAGCCGAGCTCCCGCAGCTTGATCGCGACTAATTTCGCCGTGCGTTCTTCTTCGTTCGATAATTCCGGGTGTCGATGAATGTCGCGACGGGTTTGAACCCACTGGGGATACATCGCGTCGACTTCTTGTTTAAAAAGATTGTCGCAAGTTTCGGGCTCGCCACCCGGCAAATCGGGGCTGACAATAAAGGCGAATGCGATGCAGAGCGCGGCGGTGACGGATCGTTGCAAGGTCATGGTGGCTCGTCGAATTGGCTTGGCGAATTGGCTGGGAAAACCGTCTTTATGGTATCAATCCGCATCGACGTCGGTTGCGGCAAAACGACGGCCTTATCAAACTATTCGAGTGAACCCGGCGATGGCCGAATTTGTCACGGTGAATTGCTTTTTTATAGGGTTTATGCCCCGTGCCCTCCCACCACGAGGTCCAACGCGGGAGGTTTTAATTCTTCACCCGTCCCCCCGAAGCCTTTGTTATGCCCGTACTGAATAAATACAGCAGCCGAATCACCCAACCCAAGAGCCAAGGCGCGTCGCAAGCGATGCTGTACGGCACCGGCATGTCCGCCGAAGACATGAACAAAGCACAAGTCGGAATCGGCAGCGTGTGGTACGAGGGGAACACGTGCAACATGCACCTGCTGGACCTCGCGGCCGAAGTCAAAAAGGGCGTCGTTGCGGCAGGCATGATCGGCATGAGGTTCAACACCATCGGTGTCTCCGACGGCATTTCGATGGGAACCGAAGGCATGAGCTACAGCCTGCCATCACGCGACGTGATCGCCGATTCGATCGAAACGATCATGGGGGCCCAGTGGTACGACGGGCTGGTCGCGTTGCCCGGTTGCGACAAGAACATGCCCGGATGCTTGATCGCGATGGGACGTTTGAACCGGCCCGCGCTGATGGTCTATGGCGGCACGATCAAACCAGGACGCATCGGCGGCGAAACGCTTGATATTGTCAGCGCGTTCCAGTGTTATGGCCAATACCTTTCCGGTGCGATCACGGAAGAGGAACGGGCAACGATCGTTCGGCACAGTTGTCCCGGTGCGGGTGCGTGCGGCGGCATGTACACCGCCAACACGATGGCGTCAGCGATCGAGGCGCTCGGCATGGCGTTGCCGTATTCGGCCAGCATCCCCGCCGAAGACCCGGCAAAGATAGACGAGTGTCACCGCGCCGGTGCGATGATCGCGGAGCTGTTGCGACTGGACCTCAAGCCACGTGACATCATGACGCGAGCGGCGTTTGAGAACGCGATGGTGATCGTCATGGCGCTGGGCGGCAGCACCAACGCGGTGTTGCATTTGATCGCGATGGCGCGCAGCGTTGACGTGCCACTGACGCTCGCCGATTTCCAATCCGTCAGCGATCGGACTCCGTTTTTGGCGGACCTGAAGCCGAGCGGTAAATTTGTTCAAGAAGATTTACACGGCATCGGTGGCACGCCCGCCGTGATGAAATACCTGATCGAAAACAAATTGATGGACGGGTCGTGCATGACCGTGACCGGCAAGACGTTGGCCGAAAATGTCAAAGACCTGCCCGGACTGAAAAGCGGCCAAAAAATCGTTCGTCCGCTATCCGATCCGATCAAGGCGACCGGCCACATCCGCATCCTGTATGGCTCACTCGCCCCCGATGGTTCGGTCGCGAAAATCACCGGCAAAGAAGGCTTGCACTTCACCGGCCCGGCAAAGGTTTATGACAGCGAAGAGTTGATGCTGGCGGCGCTCGAAGCCAAACAGATCGTCAAGGGCGACGTCGTCATCATCCGCTACGAAGGGCCCAAGGGCGGGCCAGGTATGCCCGAAATGTTGACGCCGACCAGCGCGATCATGGGTGCGGGCCTAGGCACCGAGGTGGCGCTGTTGACCGATGGTCGGTTCAGCGGCGGGTCGCACGGTTTTATCGTCGGCCACATCACGCCCGAAGCCCAAACCGGCGGCCCGATCGCGATGATCAAAACCGGTGACCTCGTCACCATCAATGCCGAATCCAACTCGCTCGATGTCGCCGTTGATGACGCAGAGATGGCCCGCCGCCGTGCCGCCTGGGTTGCTCCGCCGCTGAAAGTGACGCGGGGCGCGTTGTACAAATACATCAAAGCCGTCAAAAGCGCCAGCGAAGGCTGCGTGACGGACGAGTGAACGGCGATTGAGTGAGCAGGCCACTGACGAATCATCTTGGCGGAAAAGAATTTTCGAAATTCTTTAAAATGGATTCGCCGTTTTGACCAGACGTGTCAATGGGCACCCTGAAGATGGTTTTCGTCACGCCAACGGTTTCAAAGGGAAATCGCTGGCGACGAAAATCCGCTCTTCATCTGGAAGGTTTGGTCATGTGCGTTCAATTGTCGCTGTTCGATTCGGTCGCCGCTCCCGTAATCTCGTCGCCAATGGTTTCCACGCCGGAGGTTTCCACGCCGGTGGTCGCGTCCCCGGCCTCGCTGGCTGCCGCCGAGACCGCGTCGATGAGCGTTTATGGAACCGGGCACCGTGATGATACGGTCCACCACGCCGGGGCGCTGGCGCGGATGGTGCTGGCCCGCTACGACATGATGGCCCGTCGCCGCGAAGAAATGGTGGCTCGCCGAGCGACCAACCTGCGCAAATCGATCCGCGTGCTCAGCCCCTCATGATCGTCGCCGATTCTCGGTACCGCGCCTCTCAGCCCAGCGGCCTGGGTTTGGCAGCGGGTGCAGCGACAACAGCCGGTTTTTCAGCAACTTTCGCGGTCTGTTCGACTTTCTTGGACCGCGAACTCTGCTTGATCCAACGCCCCCTCGTGATCGCACCGATGAAGAAGCTGACCGTCGCGGTGACGAGCATCAGGACCGAAATGGGGAAGGTGGTTTGAAAGTAGAACAGCTTCAAGTCCACGTTCTCGGAATTCTGCACGACGGCGGCCAGCAACACGATGACGCCAATCAGCAAAATTGCCCAACGGATTTTTTGCATCATTGCCGATAACTCCATTGAATGGTGAACAGGTTAACAGTAATCTCAGGAGGAGTAGTATTTGCTAGCAAACCTGGCGTGAGTTCAAACTAAACCAAACCACTGCGAAAAGGGAGAGACGCACCATGGTTCAGGCACAAATGCTGTTGTTTCCGGTCGATGAAGAACCGAAAAATCCGGTTCCCCGGACCAAGTTGGTCGCCACACCGGTCGCCATTGCAACACCAGTCACCCCGCCGATTCCACCGCCGAAAAAACCGGCGACGGAAAAATCGGCCCTCGACCAGCTTCGCGAACAATTGAATCGCTTGCAATCGCGGCCCCTCGTCGAGGACTCGGAACCCGAGCCGACGTATTCGGTCGGCGGCGATGTGATCGACACATTATTACCCCACGGCGGCATCCGGCGAGGGACGGTTGTCCAGTGGGTCAGCGGCCAAGTTCATGGTAACCCGGGAAATGTTGGCCAAAGAGACGTTGGCTTGGGGTATGGCGGGGCGACGTTGGCGATGATCGCCGCGGGCCAGATCGCGGCGTCGCAGTGGTCCGGCGGCAAACCGCTGGTGATCTTTGATGAGGGCCAAAAGGTTTCTTTTTATCCTCCGGCGGCGATCGCGTTGGGCGTTCCGGCGGACCGGATGGTGGTGGTGACGAAACAACCCCAGCACACTCGCGCCGACATGATCTGGGCGATCGACCAGGCGCTGCGTTGTGATGCCGTCGCGGCGGTTTGGGCCGAGCTGGGACCGTGGTTGTCTGACCGCGACGCACGACGTTTGCAATTGGCGGCGGAAACGGGCGGCACGGTCGGTTTGTTCATCCGGCCAGCGGACGTTCGGCGCCGTGCCAGTTTTGCGGATCTCAGTTTTTGTGTCGAGAAATTACCGGGCGACCATGCGGACACGTTTTCGGTCCAAATCGATCGTTGCCGAGGCGGTGCAAACGGAGCCAAGGTGATGGTGCAGGTCCAGCCGACGGCAACGTCCCAGCGACTCATTGCCGCTCGCGTCCCCGCGTTCACGGCAAAACGCCCCGCCACAACCGCCCGCCGAGAAGCGTCATGAGCCGGCGGTGGATCGCCGTTTGGTTGGTCAATTGGCCAATCCAACGATGGCACGCTCAACAGAGTCAGGCCGCCGGAAAAAACGATCCGCAAAACACCTCGCAAGCCGCCCGGCCATCCGGGGCACCCGTGGTGTTGTGGCGAGCGGACGCGCGGCGTGGCCGATTGGTCGTCACCGCGTGCGCGACGTGTCAGGCGTTGGGCATCAAGTCGCACCAACCGCTGTACGAAGCGACCGACCTGATCGCCAAAGCGTACGGTGGGTTCACCGATCCGTCGCGGTGTCCGGTCGCGATCGAGCCACACGACCCCGTCGCGGATCGCGAGGCGCTTGGTCGCTTGGCGGACAGGTTCCAGAGTGATATTAGCCCGCTGGTCGGCATCGACGCGGACGACGATCAAACGATTTTGGTCGATGTCACCGGGATCGGCGATTGGTTTGGCGACGAAAAAAAAATGGTCTGCCGAGTCACCAGTTTGTTGGCCGAGCAACGCTTCGCCGCCCGCGTCGCGATCACCGACACGCCCGCCGCCGCGTGGGGCATCTCCCGGTTTTGTTCGTCTGGTTTTCAGAACACGTCTGGAGACATTCCGTCTGGTTCGGTGGTCATGAACGTGCCGGCCGGTGACATGATGCGCGTCGTCGGGTCGCTGCCGCCGCGAGCGATGAGGTTGGACGATTTGACGGCTCACCAAATGGACCGTTTGGGAATTCGCACGATCCATGACGTGTTGCAATTGCCCCGAGCGGGCTTGGCGTCGCGATTGGGCAACGGTTTGTTACGCCGCATCGACGAGATTACCGGTGCGACCGCGTCGACGATGACGATGCACGTACCCGATGCCGAAGACGTCGGCGTCTGCGAGCTGGAATACCCGACGGAGGACCGCGACATCGTCAACCATCGATTGACGATGCTGGTTTCCACGATCGCATCGCACCTGCACGCCCGCCGCCGTGGGGCGTTGCGGATGTCATGCCGGTTCGAGATGACCCAACACCCGCCCGACGCGATCGACATCGGCTTATTCGTGCCGACGTCGGACCCGCAGCACCTGACGCGGTTGGTGTTGACCGCGATGGAGCGAAAGCACCTGCCCGGCATGATCCAAAAAATAATGGTCGTCGTCACGCTGGCCGGGCCGTTGCAGCAATACCAGCCGACGATGTTCGGCGACGATTCGATTTCGCAGGTCGCGATGCGTCGATCGCTGGCGCGGATGATCGAAACGCTGGCCGGACGTTTGGGCCGAGACAGTGTCGTCGGCGTTCAATTGACGCAAAATCCATTGCCCGAATCGGCGTTTCGTCCCAAACCGCTGGCCGGTGAGTCGAGTTCAACGCTTTCGCTGGGTCAGTCCGCCAATGCCAAAAAACCGGCATTCAAATCACCACGCCAATCCGACCTGCCACCCGACGTCGGTCCGCAGGCCGGAGACCCGATGCGTCGACCGTTGAGGATATTTACGAATCCAGAACCGATCGAAGTGTTGCAGCTCAGTCCCGACAACGTCCCCGATCGGATACGCGTCGCCAACCGCATCTACGCCATCACCCGCCACTGGGGCCCCGAGCGGATCGAAACCGGTTGGTGGGATGGTCCGCAAGTTCGCCGGGATTATTTTCGAGTGGAAATGGAATGCGGCAGCCGATGGTGGATCTTTCGCGAACTGGGAAACCAAATCCCACCCGCGTGGCGATTGCACGGACAGTTTTCGTAACGAAGAACGTCAAAGCTCATCGTCCGAGTCGAGCGGTGACCTTCGCTACTTGCTCGCTTCCTCGTACCCGATCATGGCGATGCGGTTTCGCGAATCGATGTCCTGAAGATGCTCCAGCAGGATGCGGCGGACTTCGAGGATCGCTTTGTCGGTCGTGTGGATCAGCGTGTGTTCGGCTTTGACGACCACCTCGCTCGCCGAGTCAGGTGTTCGCGCGCTGGTCAACTCGACAATGCCGTCACCGGGTTGCCCACGGCGCAGGAACGAACGATCTTCGATGACGCCGACGATGTTGTGGTACACCGTATCGGGATTTCGTTTCGCTCTCGCCATGACGGGAAAGATTGGTGATTCCGGGGCCAGCGAATCGATCGCGTTGCTGACGACCAGCATGTCATTGTTGCGAAACAGCCCCGGGTTATCACGCGCCAATTGCTGGCCCGTGGAGATCGTCATTTGCGGTAATTTAATCATTTTCCTGGCGACCCATCGCGTGTAATTGTTCGCGAAATTGCATCCCGCATGCGGTGTTCCGATCGTCACGACGCGACGAACGGAGTGGTTGGGTTTGAAAAACAGGGCGCTGACCAGTTTGACGCGATCCTCTTCGGGGCCGCGGACGTTTTCGGGCGGTTGGTCGCTGACGATATTCCAAAAGTCATCACCGCTTTCGATCGTCTGCATCCGGCTGACCAAGCCGCCCATGCTGTGCCCGACCAGCACCATCTGGTCCAGTGGATGAGATTTTTCATCGGGGTCGATCGTCTTTCGCATGTCGGCTAGGTCAGTGCGCAATTGCGTCGCACTCGTCCAGAACGGTTGACCCGATGGATACAGATAAAACCAGAACTGATAACGACTCCGCACCTCTGGATAGGATCGCAAATCATTAAACATATCCATCCAAGTCAGCGGACTGCTCCACAACCCATGGACCATCACCACGGGGATGCGATTGGGGTCATAAGGCTCAATCATATAAAGCCCTCGCCGGGCTTGAGACTTATTCGGGTTCAGCAAACCCTCCGTCGCTAGGTTTCGTTTGCGAAACTCGGGGCTGTCCAAAAAGAATGCCAGCGGAGTGGTCAGGTCCGTTTCCAGCGGCACCCAATCCGACGCGAGATTGATTTGGTTGACCGCCAGCGGATCGTAAAACTCGAGGATACAGTCGGGTGCCCTGCCGACCCGTTTTTCGCCAGCTTTCGCCGTGCATCGCATCAACGCGGTGACCGCGAATGATAAACCTTCGGGATAGTATTTTTCTTTTGGATCATTCGCATCGAGCGGGCGACGGACCGCGACCAGCGGCACACCCAGGCCGTACGTGGTATGACGGTTATGCAGCGTTTGAATCTTATAATCGCTGACAAACTCATAGTGATCAAATTCATTCGCGTCCCAAGCCCCCCGCATCGCCGTGCGAACCGTAAATTTTCGCTCGGGCGTTTCGATGGTATAGGTATGGTTGGGGCGTAATTTTTTGTCGTCACATAGTAGTCGCAGGGTATCTTCGAGCGACTCGTTGTAAAGTTCGCAGGCACCCCGAAATTGGGGATCGTATTGATTACGGCCCATCGCGAGGTCTTCGGAAAACAGAAAGTCGTAGCTGTTCGTCAGTGAGATGCCATAAAAATTGAGTGCCGCCGCTTTGTCACCCGTACGCTCGGATCGCTTGCCCTCGACATAGGCGAGTTCGCTTAGCGCGTAGATCAATTCGGCGTCGTCGGTTTTGTCGATCGATTGCCGAATGCTTTCGAGTGATTGGCTTGCACCTTGAGAATACAGGTCGCTCAGCCCGAACCGCTTCAGCGCACTCCAGGACCGATCGCTGATCTTGGGACCGCGCCAATTCAGCAGTGCCAGTTGCGATTCAAGCGCATTCTCGCGAATCGATCGATTCGAAAGATAACGGGTCGACGTACACCCGGTCGTCGCGAGCAGCGTCAACAAAACGAGCACCACGAAGACGCGGATCTTCAGCGCATCGATGATTGCCGGTTTCGGCAAACTCGATCCCGTCAGGTCGCGCTTCGATCCGGGGAACATCAGCAACATCCGTGTCGCGTGCGGTGACGAAGAGCCTTTTTGAAAAGGGGCGGACCCTTGAAAAGCAAATCGCCTTGAATGGGTTTCTTCGCCATGACGTCGAGGGTCAAAACCCTTTTCGAGCAGGCTCGGAGGTGCGGCGCTTAACGTAAGAGGGATTGGCGTCGTGTGTCAATATAAATCGAACTCCCTCTTATCTTCTCCTGCCTTGCTGGTTTTGCGATCGGCCGCGAACGATTTGGCTCATGCGGCGCGGCGGAGTTGTTCGATGCTTTCGCCGATCGTTTTTTGGATGCCGTAATCGGTCCACGTCCGTCGCTCGTCCTGGACGGTTTGGCGAATATAAAAATTATTTTCCCAGTCGGCATCCGTTCCGTAGATGTCATGGTTGGACAGGTGCAGAACGACGGTGTTGTACCGGATGTGTTTGCCGCGAACGCCTGCGTTTTCGAGACGCTCGCCGAGTTCGCGGTCCAGCCCACCGTATCGCATTCGTTCGTCAAATCCGTTGACGGCCAAAATGTCGTCCTTCCATCCGCTGCTGTTACCGCCATTAAACGTCGGCTTCGTCGTCGTGCAGCGGTTCAGGACACCCGCGAAATAGGGTCCGGCGACAAAACGCAGATGCCGACGCGACCAACGCAATCCCTGACTGCGCAAATACGACCACTGAAACGCTCGACACGTTGCAATGTCATCAACCGTCAAGCTTTGACTGATCGGAATTGGCAACTTAAAGTCCCCACCGGATAGAAACGTATCTCGGCTCGCATAATGGTAGTGGTTTGCGACAAATGTGTTTCGTGGAACGCAGTCACCGTCCGAAAACAAAAGATAGTCGCCTGACGCCCGCAAGATCGCTTGATTGAGGATCTCACATTTCCGGAATCCCTCATCAGGATGCCAGACATGTTGGATACGCAAATCGGTGTGATTGCGAACGGATTCGATGGCGTCGATCGTGGCATCGTCGGATCCGTCATCCGCGACGATGATTTCAAAGTCGGTGTGGGTTTGGAACGCATACCCCCACAAAGCTTTGGTTAACCATTGTGGCTGATTGAATGTGCTCACGATTACGGAAATCATTTGAGGTCGATTCACGATTGAGCGGGCTCCGAAAAAGGGTTCATCGATCGCGGTCACCAGCCGCCGATCGATTGGCGGTTGTAGGGTTATTTTTTTGTGGCGGTCAATCGCGGATTCGTCTGGCGAGCGGTCGGCCAATCGGTTATTTCGATGTGCGGGGATTGTTCCCAATGCATCTTTCATTTGGACTCGTTGGCAAGGACGCCTGATCGATGACAACTCAACGCCGAAACTTTTTGACTGGACTTTTGGGCGGTGGACTCGCAATCGCGACCGGATCGTCGATCGGTTTGACCGCCGTTTCCGCGACCGAACCACCGTTTTCTGAGCCGGTACACCGCGTCGCGACCGCATCGCCGATCGCGCCCAGCGCCACGCCCCACACCGCGGCTGCTGCCGCGGCAGTTCGCCCGCTCGACGCGGCTCTGGACATCGCACGCAACGGATTGGCTCATTGCCGAGCCAACATCAACGATTACACCGCGACGATGGTCAAACGCGAACGGATCGACGGAGTGACGGGCGACTACGAATTCATGTTCGTCAAAGTCCGCAACCGTAAAGTGGTCGATGGCCAATTGATTCAGCCGCTTTCGGTCTACCTGGCCTACCTCAAGCCAACGTCGGTCAAGGGCCGCGAAGTGGTGTTTGTTGAAGGACAAAACGATGGCAACATCATCGCTCACGAAGGCGGGTTCCGCGGTCGATTCTTGCCGACCGTTCCCCTGGCACCCACGGGCATGATGGCGATGCGAGGCCAACGGTATCCGATCACGGAAATCGGCATCGAAAACTTGATGGACAAATTGATCGAGCGCGGTGAAACGGCTCGCCAGTTTCCCGATGTGACGTGTACGTTCCGCAAGAACGCAAAAGTCAAAGATCGCGTTTGCACGGTCCTCGAAGTCACCCAACCGAGCCCACATCCGTCGCTCGATTTCTATCAAGCGCAAGTGTTCATTGATGACGCTTATAATTTGCCGATCCGGTACATCGCTTACGATTGGCCGAAACGCAAAGGCGATCCGCTGGAAGTTATCGAGGAATACAACTACGTCGATTTGAAAGTGAACGTCGGCCTGACCGACGCCGACTTCGACGCGAAAAACCCTCAATACAATTTCTACTCGAAGTAGAAACCAGAGTGCGCGGAGAAAAGCGGTTGAACTTAAAGGCCCGCGTTCTCACCCCGTGAGAATCGAGCCTAAGCGAGGAGAGAGCATTCGAACATAACCCGCTCACTACGCGGGTGTTTCGGACAGCGGTGTTGCCGCGTCTTCGATGAATTGGTGATCGACACCCAAATCGTCGAGCAGCAACCGGCTGGTGATGCGGCTGGATTCATAGATCACGGGCAGCCCGCTGCCAGGATGCGTGCCGCCGCCAACCAGGTAAACGCCGTCCAGTTCTTCGAATCGATTTCGTGGCCGCCGGTGCAGCATCTGTCCTAAATTGTGGGCCAAATTAAAAGTCGCGCCACGGTAGATACGATAATCTTGATTCCAATCATCCGGCGTGATGCGGTGTTCAAACCGGATTCGATCCCGAACATCGGACAATCCGATCGCCGACAATTTGTCGAGCACTCGCTCGCGGAACGGGTCCGATTCTTTCTTCCAATCGACCGAATCGGTTTGATGCGTCACCGGCACCAAAACATATAGCGTGCTGTGTCCCGGCGGAGCCAATGAAGTATCGGTGACGCCCGCGTTCTGCACATAGAAGGATGGGTCTTCGCTCAAGACGTGGGTGGTTTCGATCTCGACCAAATTCTTCGCATAATCGCTGCTGATGTGGATGTTATGGTGAGGCAAATCCTCATATAAGCCTTCGACGCCCAGGTACAGCATGTACGTGCTGCATGAAAATCGTTTGGTCGCCAATTTGCGGTCGCTCCAACGTTTCCGCAGTTGATCGGGAACAAGCGACTTCATCGCTTCGGCAAAGTCGGCGTTGACGATCATCGCGTCACACTCATACGTCCCCTGCTCGGTTTGCACACCGGTGACCCGCCGACCCTTCATTTGTAAACCAGTGACGGGTTCGTTCAAACGCACATCGACGCCGATCTCCGCCGCAACTTCGGCCATTCGTTCGCTGACACGGCTGCAACCGCCGATCGGATGAAAGACGCCGTATTCGTATTCGAGGAACGCCAAGATGCTAAACAGACTGGGGCACTGGAACGGCGACATGCCGAGATACTTGCTCTGAAACGCAAATGCGATCACCAATCTCGGGTCGCTGAAGTACCGAGACAGCTCCGCGCCAAGGGAACGCTGGGGATGCAGGTGGGGTACCGCACCGAGCAGCGAGGGCCGCAATAAATCGAACACGGATTGGAAGGGGCGTTCAAGGATCGGGCGAAACTTCTGCAGCTTCACACGATTGTCGTCCATGTATTGACGCAGTTTCCCGACGTCACCGGGCGAAAATTTCGCGATCTGACGATCCATCTCGTCCATGTCGGGCGTGCAATCGAGCTGTCCGCCGCCGCCAAACGTCAAACGGTACTGCGGATCGAGTCGCTCCATCGGCACTTCGGTCATCAGGTTCCGACCGACGGATTTGAAAATTTCGTCCAGCACGCGGGGGTACAAGAAGAACGTCGGGCCACAGTCAAACCGAAATCCGTTTTGCTCAATTGCCGAAGTGCGTCCGCCGACGACATCGCGACGTTCCAGCAAAGTGACTTTTAGGCCCGCGTGGGCGAGTTGCATCGAGGCGGCAAGTCCTCCAGGACCTGCTCCGATGACGACGACATGCTTGGTGGACAAGTAAGAAAATCCTTTGCTGAGGGGCACCGGTCGGACGCCGCAGTGTTACCGCCCGTCAAGTCAGATCGTCAAGTCGTAACACCGGCTGAAACGGCTGACACACGCCGAAAACCATACCCGGGCTCGGCTTCCCGCCTGTGACGACGAAAATGACGCTTGGGACGCCTGTTCCGCTCATGTCGATCCGTCCGCTAGGCCGGTATCGATCCACTGGTCGACGACTTCAGGCAACGAAACGTCATCGAACGTTTGATCGGGAATCTGGGCCCGCATGGCGACATTTTTTGCTCGCCCACCGACCTCGAGAACATCGGCCGTGGTCAGGGTGTCCTTCAACGTACCCAACATCATTGCCGGGTCGCTGCCGGTGACGGGCAAAAGGATGTCTTGCAAGTCAGTGGCGAGGGCACGATCAAGTTCCGCGGCTCGAAAAAACCGAGTGATCTGCTTGTGAACATCGGCCGATTGCTCCGGGGTCAGATTTCCGTCCGTGGTGGCCCACGCGTTCACGGCAACGAGATCGCCCCAACGCAGCAGCGGTGCGCGAATCAGCCGGTTCATCGCACCACCAGCCTGCCAATTCTCGTACTGGCCCGACTCGATGTCGTCGGCCAATTTTTTCAATCGACCGATGACCGCCGCTTTATCCTCAGGGGCAAGCCGCGATTGTTCCAGCTCCACGACCATGGTTCCGCGAAGCGTACGAATCGCAAGGTCGCCGCGTTTTTGAAAAATGATGTAGCCGGCAAACCCGAACATCACAAACATGACGATGCCCATCAACAGCGTCGCGGCCAGCACCGCGGGAAAGCATCCGGCACCATCGTCCCCGGCACGTTTTGCCGGAGCGATTGGGGCGGGCTCAATCATTGTTGGCTCGATCGGTGTCTGTTCGATCGGCGTGGGCTCGATCGGATCGTTCGTCTCCGGTGGTTTGGTCATCGTGAGCGGTATTGCTGGGTTTGGAGCCGAGGGCTTGGCCTTGACGCGAGTGGTAAGAACGACGCCGGACCAAGTGGATCTCGCGAATCGCCATCCCCACGGGACCGCGTGCGATTAATGCACGTCGTACTTTTTCTACCGACATTGGGTCCCGATGGGACGATGCCACGCTCAACTCATTCGGATTCGATCTTGATTACTTTGAATTTCATTAGGCCTGCGGGTGCTTGGATCTCAGCGACTTCGCCGACTTTTTTGCCAAGCAGTCCTTGGCCCATCGGGCTGGTAATGAGGATGCGACCCTTGCTGTAGTCGTCCTCGCCGGCACCAACGAGCGAAAATTGCTCTTCGTCCCCATACGCCATGTCTTCGACCGTGACGGTGCATCCAAAGACAACTTCGTCTTTGGGTAACGACGCGACGTCGATGATGGAGGCGCTGGCCAGTTTCGTTTTCAGCTCGTTGATCTTTGCCATCAACATGCCCTGGTTTTCACGCTGGGCATGGTATTCGGCGTTTTCCTTCAAGTCGCCCTCAGCGCGAGCTTCGGCAAGCTTTTCGGTGATCGCGGGCAGCTCCTCGTTTTCGAGTCGCTGCATCTCCGCCTTGATCTTGTTGAATCCTTCTCGCGTCATCGGCACTGAACCGTGCATGACCCGCTCCTCATCTGATGGCTGAAACTGACGTAGCAAAATAAAAACCTTCCCGTGCCGCACGGATTGCCGTCGCGGACAAGGAAAGGTTTGGTGAGACGATCCTGACCCCGTATTGTCGCAGGATTCAATCGTGACGCAAGCCGTCCGCGTCGTCCGGATCGCCGCGATATTCGACCGCCGTGCCTTCCGCGTCGCCCTCAAACGGGACGCCAATGTCCTCGTCCAGCCAGCGGCCCAAGTCGATCAATTGGCAACGTTGGCTGCAGAACGGCGGCGTTTGGGTTTCGTCCAAAAAGAAACGTCGGCCGCACGTCGAACACGTCAACGCTTGGCGGCTGCGAGTGGTCGGGGGCAGCTTTTTCATGGGTCAGCTTCCAAGGATGGTTTGAAGTAAACGTTTCTCATCAACCGCACTTTAAGACCCGCATCGCGTTCGCGAAGAGGTCATGCCGTTTTTTAGATGGTTGTTCAGCCCGCATTTCACCCTGCCCGCGCAGCGGGAGAATGAAATGCAAATCAGTCGACCGTTGCGTCGTCGGCTCGTTGTGCCCAGTACCGCCGTGCCGCACCGACCAGCGGAACGTAACGCGAAAGCGCTTCGGTGGGTAATATTTTGAGCTCGGTTTCGGCATCGACCAACCACTCGCGAAAAAATTCGACTGCCTTTCGGCTGATTCGCGGAAGATCGTCAAAGTCGACAAACCAGGGAGCACTCGTCGCCATACGGTAATGGTCCTCGTGGCGTGTGACGACGCGAACGATGACCCAGGATGATTGATCCACCTCCACCAGAGGAAAAACGCCTCCTGCGCGAGCGAACTCGTCCAGCCGCGCGTTATAAAACGATTTTCCGTTGACAATGATTTCCAGGTAATCGACCTCGTCGCGGACCGACAAATCGATCGCCATCGACAACGCCAACTTGTCACCGCCGACGCCGCGAAAAACGTGCCCCGGGGGAAATCCATCGAGCGTCGGACGCAGCATCGGCCCGTTGGTGATGACGCTCGCTCCGGCCCAAACGGCGGCGGAAATCGCGTCGGCATGATTTTGGGCATCATGATCTTGGGTCACTTCGCCAATCGATGCGTAGACGCGGTTGTAGCCGATCGCGGTTGTGGTCGCGCCACCGGGCCGCGTTCCGGTGCCGGCCAGCGGTACGAGTCGCAGACCACATTCAAGTAGATTCCAATAAACCAGTTCGGCGTATCGTCCGGGGCCGCGTGCATTGTCAAAGCCGACGATTTGTGGCCTTCGCCCGTGATCGATTCGTGTGACAGATTTATCGTCGCGTAACCAATCGCCGAGCACAAAGACTCCGTCGACTCGCTGCGTTGCGATCCAAACCGGCAGCGCAAACGCAAACGGATTTGCGATGGCGACACGAGCCGTCTCATCCACGTCGAGCCATTCGCCCACGACGGTGTCACCCGCCGGATAAATGATGACGTCGCCGTCCTCGACCGCGACGTTACCCGCAACGCAGACGATTGGCTCAAACGGCGTCGTGTCTTCGGGCAAGGCGTTGGGAAACCGTGGCGGTCGCAATTCATCGATCACCGCGGCGACGTGCAGGTCTTCGGCCATCATCCTCAAGCGAACGTCGTCGGTGCCCGGTGGGATCGCCATATCGCACGACAACCAACCGGCGGCCTGCATGTCGACCATCCGCGGCAGGGCAACGATGCGGCTGTCGTCGGAGGTTCGTTCGAGCGTAAAGTTTCCCTGGATGATGCGGTACTCCGGGCCTCGCGTGAACCGAAACGGGTAAGTTCCATCGGCCAGCGTCAGCGTGATCGGTTTGCTGACGATGACGCCACGCCCGCCGCTCGGGACGCCGCGGACGAGTTGAGGTTTTCCTTTGTCGCGAAACAATTCTAGCCTCGCGGGCACGGGCGTTCGCGTCGTTTCGTCTTCGGTGTCGATCAACAAAACGCCGCCGCCGGCTTGACAAATCGCGATGTTGGCGACGAACGATTGAACCGCAAGGCATAAGATCGCTGTCCATGCGAGCCATCGCCGGTGGTGCGACGTTTGCGTTCGCGGTACGCTTGCGATTGGCGGACCGCCAAGATTGCAGGCCGTGGTTTCGCTCGTTCGATTTCGTTCCATTCCCAACACCTCCGTTCGTTTTCGCACTCGCCAATGGCAGAAGATCTGTACCAAACGTTGGACATCAACCGCGATGCATCCAAGGACGATATTCAGAAAGCGTACCGCAAACTGGCCCGCAAGTATCATCCTGACTTGAACCAAGACGACGACAAGGCGCAGGAGAAATTCAAGCGCGTCCAGGAAGCGTATGATGTTTTGAGTGATGAGGAAAAACGGGCCGCTTACAATCGTTACGGCGCGGATTTTGAACGCATACGAACGGGCGGCTACCAGCCCAGCGCCAGCGGCGGTGGCCCTCAATTCGATGGCCTCGACCTGGAGCAGGTTTTCGGCGGCCGCGGCGGCGGTCAAGGTTTTGAAAACGGGTTCAGCGATTTTTTTGAGCAGATTCTTGGCGGTGCCGGTGGCCCAAGGGGCGGACGACCTGGGCCACGACCGGGCGCCAGACGTCAAGCCGCAACGCCGACGGCAGGCCGGAACACGCGTCACGAAGTCAGCATCCCGTTGCAGAAAGCGATCACGGGCGGGTCGACCGAATTTCACATCCGAGGCGTCGGTGGACCACAAAACCTATCGGTCAATATCCCCGTTGGCATCGAATCGGGGACCAAGATGCGTCTTCGCGGCAAGGGCGAGCCGTCGCTCACCGGCGGTCCAACGGGCGACTTGATCCTGGTCGTCAACGTCAGCGAACACCGATTTTTCAAACGCCAAGGACGCAATCTTGAATTGACGTTGCCGGTGACATTGAAGGAAGCGGCGCTTGGGGCGAAAATCGATGTGCCGACGCCTACATCGACGATTTCGTTGTCGGTGCCGCCCGGCACCAGCAGCGGACGCAAGCTGCGGATCAAGGGCCAGGGCATTCCGGATCCGAAGGGCGAACCGGGCGACTTAATTGTGACGTTGCAAATCACGTTACCAAGCTCGCTCGACGACGTTGCAAAGGAAGCGATCGAACAAATTGATGCCGCCAATCCGATCACGCCGCGGGAAGAATTGCACTGGTGATCGTAGCGGGGTCGAACCGGACGCGAACACGTCGCGGCTGCTTCGTTGATCAGCCCGCGGTCGACCGCACGCCAGGACTATGCCAAGCGGGTATGGTTGTGCAACAATCCTCATTCCCCGCCAAATACCCCACAGGCAGCGCTAGGCAATGAACCGGACCAGCTCGCAACTTGATCTCGTCCGCGCTGATGATTTGCATTCAACGGAGGAAGAATTTCGCCGGCAGCATCCCCTGATTTGGGGCGTGACGCTGTTCGGGCCGCCGGTGCTGACGGTTTTGATATTGATCGCCATCTTCATCTTTGCCGGCTGGCAATTCACTCAAAGGGTCATCGCGTACGCGGCGATCGCCCTGTTCGTCATGGGCCGGTTTATCATTCTCGGCGGCAAAGACGGATCGTTCTTTGACACCACCGGGCCGCTGCACAGTGTCCAACTGTTCGGCATTGTCACCTACCTGGACCTAATGACGGCGCTTGTATTGGCGTTTCATATCGGCTTTCTTTTCAAGTTGCCTTACATCGGTAAACGCATCGTGGCACTTGTTACCGATGGCCACTTCATTTTGGACAAGCAACCCTGGATGCGGCGGGCCACGTTTTTTGGTTTGATCGCGTTCGTCGGTTTTCCGCTTGCGGCAACGGGCAGCATCGGCGGCTCGATCTTCGGGCGGTTGCTGGGCATGAGCCGATTGGCCACTTTTTTTGGCATCATGATCGGAACCTTGATCGGCAATGGAACGATGTTTTTGTTTTCTGACTTGATGACGATGTACATCGACAAAGACAATATTTACTTGAAAGTTGGCGGGTTCGCCGTCATCGTGACCCTGGTCGTGATCCTCGAACGACGCTACCGAAAATTGCGAGACGCTTATGCGGCGGGCACCGAATCGGCCACCGAACGCGATGCGATGATGCGGCCTGGCGTCGCGGTGCCAACGGCTGACAAACCAGTCGATACCGTCTGAGCCGGTGAAATCGATTTTGACGGCGTCCATTCGCGGTCTACGCAAACTTTTACGCGAAAAATCGAGCCGGTTTGAGATTGGGAACTATTTTGGGCCAGATGAAAAATTCTCGTGCTCGAAATCGTCGCTCGCTCGCACTGGTTGCCTTGGTCGCGTTCACCACGATCAACGTGAATGCCCAGCCCGCTTCTGCGGATTGGTTGACGGTCCCCAGCACGTTCACGCATTCGCCCGCTACGGGGATGCGCGTCGCCCAGTACCAGGACGTCGAAGCCCCACCGATCGTCGATCAATCACGACGCATCTCCAGTGGTTACACGCATTTCCGCAGCACGATCCAGTTTGGCCAATCCGCGGATAATTACCACCGCGTCGAAGAGTGGGGTCCACCAGTTCGACCCTACGGCGAATGGCGATTCCCCTTCCGACCGTTCAGCGCTCCCTATCCCGCGTGGGGCGCCCCGTTCGCGGGACTGGGCATCAACAACGTCGGACCAAACGTGTTTCCAGGCGGAGGATTTCCCGGCGGAGGTTTTCCAGGCGGCGGCGGCCCCGGCTGGGGAAATGGGAACCCAGGCGGCAATTGGGGTGGCGGGAATCAAGGTGGTGGGAACCAAGGCAATTGGAATCCCGGCGGCGGTTTTCCTGGCAACGGTTTTCCTGGCAACGGGAATTTTGGTGTGCAGCCCAATCCGTATCCGCCGGTGCCAGGCGGGGGCAGCCAACAACCGCCTTACTATGACGGGTCGTACCCGGAATACGCGCCAATGCCCCAATTCAACGATCGCGATTTCTTCTTTACGCCACCGCAGAACTAAATCCCAGCCCTACGGCAATTGTTCTTCCCAACATCGGGTGCCGTCGCTGTGGTAGACGATCAGGCTGGCGCGGTCGAAGTCGGCGATCGCGGTAAACTTGACGCTGCGGGGTCCGTGCAGGCAGTAGTAGACGCCGCACACGCGGTCCGCTTTTTTCACGGACCGCTCGGTCATCGGAAATTGGTCAGGTTCCAGCATCCCGATGTCGCACAACTTTTGTAAGACAATTCGGCGAAGCGATTGCAGATCAACACTGACGGGAAGGCAAACCAGCATGGTGTGTCGCGAAGCTCCAAGGAGTGTGGATTTCTCGATTTTGCGAACGTTCCCACCGCGAGATTGTCGTCATCGACGCGGGGGACAGGGCGTGGTATCGAACGGTCTTCAGTGCCGCGATGAATGCCGCAAAAAGAATCAAGCCGCTTCAGCGCTGTCCCAGGCTCGTCGTAGCAGATGTGTCGATCAGGTCGACTTGGGCCACGTTACGATCGGTCCCAATCGATTCGTTTGCCGTGATCGTCACACTCGCCTTAACGTGGCTTCATCCGCGCGGCCAAGCAGACTTCGACTTTACCGCGGGCCAAATTTCGCACGCGGATATCCATTGCGCCCCACGTCTTGACCCGCTGGATCCATCCGGGGATGCGGTCGGCGTGTTCGAATCCGCCCAGCTTCAGCGTCAGCAGCATCCCTTCGATCGATGACTCGCGATTGGTGATGATGTTTTCCACCGTCGTCAACGATTGATCCGGTCGCACGGTGCTGTCGACCAGCAACCACTTCGCCCCCCGGAATTCGCGCCTCGGAATGTCCCCGGCACGGGCTCGGATGTGGGAGAAATTTCGGTTCTCTTCGATCTCGGGATCCATGTCGCCCGGGTCAATGCCGATAACCGTGAGGCCGAGTTCGAGTAACCGGCCGCACGCTCCGCCGGGCGCGCTGCCGATTTCGACCGCGACGTCTCCCTGGCGCATGTTAAATCCGCTCCACGCGATCGATTCGGCGGCTTTGAAGTATGCTCGCGAGATGACCGGCACGACGGGCTCAAGCGGCTGGACCCCGCCCGGCCAAGTCGTCGGAATGGAATCGCCACCGGTCGCATGGGCCGATCCCGGCACCCGATGCCAACCGATCCACCAATTCGCGGGATCGACCAAAATGATGTCGAGCACTCGGTCGCCGGGCGCGGCGACCTCATTCGCAATTGCCGTCGTGACGATGTCCCGCGGCAAACCGGCCGCGATTGCCGACGCGACGACTGCGGTGACTTCATCGACGCCAGGCTCGAATCCAAACTTGCCAATCGGCACACGGTCTCGCGGCCAAACGTGCAACCGATTAAAAACGTGGCCCGTCGCCCGGACCAGCTCCGTGACTTCAGCGATCATTACGTTTGAATCAACGCCGGCGGTTTTACCGATGGACCACGATGCCGCACGGACAAAAACGCCACGCGGCAGCCGATCGGTTGCGACGTCGCGTTTGACCGTCACAAATCCGGGGCGCGAAAACGCCAATCGCCAATTATCGCCCGCCACCTCGGCGACGACCACTTGTTGGGCACCGTTCTGGCAAGCGATCATCGCAAAACATTTTTTTTCGTCGTCGTTGGGCATCAGGATGATTTGGGTTCAGGCAGGATGGGCAAGGCCGAGATGTTAGACCAACACGACGGTGCCCGCCATCAGCCGCCCTTTTCTGCGGCGGACATTTGTGTCGTGATCCCGACGCTAAATGAAGCGGCGACGATCGCGCGTGCGATTGAGTCGATCGCCGGAGCGGGCCAAATCATCATCGTCGACGGCGGCAGCGAAGACGGCACCGTCGAACTCGCATCCTCATTCGAACACGTCGACATCATCACCGGTCATCGCGGGCGTGGGCATCAATTGCGTGCCGGCGGCGAGGCGTGCGAGCGACGCATTGTGTTGTTCCTGCACGCCGATTGCACGCTCGGGCATGGTGCCCTGGACGCGGTCGCCGGAGCGTGCGAGCGAGGTTGTGTTTGGGGCGGATTGCGTCAACGAATCGAGCAGCCGTCGGTTCAATTTCGATGGATCGAGCTCGGCAACGCGGCGCGCGTGCGTTGGC
>Ga0105045_10000275_pt1 | contig 34715 bp, 36 predicted proteins | sample MAT02_FD_78089 | JGI IMG/M metagenome (GOLD analysis project Ga0105045, IMG submission 78089) | Freshwater microbial communities from Lake Fryxell liftoff mats and glacier meltwater in Antarctica - MAT-02 (megahit assembly) | ecosystem: Environmental > Aquatic > Freshwater > Ice > Liftoff...
AAAAAATATGCGGAAATAATAAAACATTGACTAAACTGTATCAAATATTGATTTAAATAACATTTTCACAAGCCTCAAATAAAGATTATTTCCTTAACTTTGATGGATATTAAAAAAAAAATCAATGAGAAGAAGGTATATAGTTATGATTTCAATAGTTGTTGGATTGTTTGGATTCAATAGCTGTAATGAAGACGTTGATTTAACCGGGAATTCTGTTGAAACAGCGGTTGTTATTTGTTTGTTAAACAGATCTGATACAGTACAATTTATAAAAGTAACGCGCACATTTATTGGCGATGGTGGTACAAGCGCGTTGAATATTGCGCAAAATCCTGATTCAAGTTATTTTAATCAAGTTGATATTGTCGTAACTGAAATTCTTGCAAATGGTGTTGTTGATAGAATTTTTCCATGTCATGACACGCTAATTGAAAACAAAGATGTAAATGGTGTGTTTTATGCCCCAGAGCAGAAAGTATATGTATTTTACACGCCACCAGGGGTTGGAAGTCTGATTGAAGACGCAAAATACAAAATTGAAATTAAAATTGATGGTGGACGAATTAAAGTAAACGGAGAAACGGAGCTGGTAAAAGGAATGTCTTTTCCGTCGAGCCTTGTTGGTTTTACGAAACCTTTACGTTTCTATGACAACAATGGCTTTAAGCCACAAAACATTGAATTGCAACAAACAGGAAATGCTCGAAGTTTAAACGCAAAAATTGTTTTTAGATACAGAGATTTTACAAATTTCCCTACGGATTTTGAAGACAAATCAATTAGTTGGAATTTGGGCGAAGCAGCGCTACCACCTAACGCAAGCAGCTACATCTATCAGGCGCAAGGAGAAGCATTTTACGAATTCATTAGTAATAAGATTCCTGTTGCAGCAGCTGTTGAAAGACGGCAATATACTGAAATTGAAATTCAAGTTACCGGGGCATCTGAGGATTTAACGAGTTACATAGCCGTAAATCAACCAACAATTTCATTGGCTCAAAACAAACCAACATTTACGAATCTAACTGTAAATGAAGGTTTTAAAGTGATTGGGATATTTTCATCACGTACAACATTAATCGAAAAGAAAGTTGCAACTGGTGGAAGTCAAGCTGTTAGAGGTTTGGATAAAAGAACGGTTGAGCATTTATGTATCGGTGTAAATACCATCGCTTTAGATTTCTGTAGTAACCATTCTTTAGATTTTGATTTCAACCCGGCATTTTATTGCCCGTGAGTTACCTTTAAATTGTTCCATTTTTCTAGCTAGTTGTTAGCTTTACCTAATGACCGAACGTAAAACATTTTTTGTTGATATAATACTGCCAATTCCTATCCATCAGGAATTTACGTATCGTGTGCCCAATGATTTGAATGAATATTTGCAACAAGGAATTCGTGTTGTTGTTCCATTTGGTAAATCAAAATTGTTGACAGGAATTATCACTAAAATTCATGAAGAAGTTCCGAAAAATTATACGGCTAAATACATTGAACATATTCTCGATGATCAGCCAATTATAACTGGTAATCAGTATTCTTTTTGGAAATGGATCTCGGCATATTACTTAGCGCCAATTGGTGATGTCATGAATGCAGCTTTGCCTTCTAACTTTAAGTTGGCAAGCGAAACGAAGGTTGTGATGCATCCTGATTTTAATCCAGAAGCGAGTAATTTTACTGAAAGAGAAACGCAGATTATTGATTCACTTGAAGTACGTGAACAATTGACACTTCTTGAAATAGCAGAGATTGTTGGAATTAAAACCATTCAACCCATTATTAAATCACTCATTGATAAACGTGTTGTAATTACGGTTGAAGAGCTAAATGATCGATTTAACGCCAAAACTGGACTTTTTGTAGCTGTAAATCCGATTTTTTCGGAGGAAGAATTAAGCGAGGTTATTCAAGCATTGGAGAAAAGTCCTGCGAAGGCAAAACAATTGGACTCACTGTTGCGCATTCTTCAAGAGACGGCTGAACAAAAGGAAAAATACATTGCTCGAAAGACTTTAGTTCAAGCTGGAATTTCACTTTCTTCTTTGAATACTTTGGAGAAAAATGGTTATATCGTCCTTGAAAAATTAGAGATTAGCCGCTTGAAGAATTTTGACAATGAAATTACTGAGGTTAAAGAATTATCTGGCGAGCAACAACGTTGTTTGGTAGAAATAAATGAAGCTTTTGAATCAAATTCGATTTGTTTATTGCATGGAGTGACAGGTTCTGGTAAAACGGAGATTTATGTTCAACTTATAAAAGAACAGTTAGACAAAGGAAATCAAGTCTTGTTTTTACTTCCAGAAATTGCGCTTACAACTCAGTTAATTCAACGATTGTCGAAATATTTTGGTGATTTAATCGGAGTTTATCATTCAAAATTTAACCAAAATGAACGTGTTGAGATTTGGAATCATGTTTTGAATAATGACCCAGCAAAATACCGTATGGTTCTCGGTGCTCGATCTTCCGTGTTTTTGCCGTTTCAAAAATTGGGATTAATCATCGTTGATGAAGAACATGAAGGTTCTTTTAAGCAATATGATCCTTCGCCACGCTACAATGCCCGTGATTCTGCCATGGTTTTGGCGAAATTACATGATGCGAAAGTGCTTCTAGGTTCGGCAACTCCAGCGATGGAAACGTATTACAATGCAAAACAAGGAAAATATGGTTTTGTTGAGTTGAATCATCGATTTGGAGGGGTTCAACTTCCAGAAATATTTTGTGCCGACCTAAAACGTGAGCGGAAAAATAAAAGTATGCAATCCGATTTTACATCCTTTTTGATTGAAGGAATGAAAGAAGCCTTGAATGCAGGCGAACAAATTATTTTATTTCAAAATCGGCGCGGCTACACCCCTTTGTGGATGTGTGAGATTTGTAATTGGACACCACGATGCGTGAATTGTGATGTTTCTCTGACCTACCACAAACAAACAAATTCCTTGAAATGTCATTATTGCAGTTACGTATCGCCACCTGTTGGTTCATGCGGAGCTTGTTGCAGTAATCTCATAAAAATGATTGGTTTCGGAACGGAAAAAATCGAAGATGATTTATCACTGATTTTCCCAAAAGCAAGTGTTCAACGACTTGATTTAGATTCAACACGTTCAAAAAATGCGTATGAAACAATTTTAAATGATTTTGGTGATCGAAAGATTGATATTTTAATCGGAACTCAAATGGTAACCAAAGGTCTCGATTTTGACAATGTGAGTTTGGTTGGAATTTTAGATGCTGACATGCTTTTGAATCAGAGCGATTTCAGAGCCTTCGAACGAAGTTACCAGCTGATGTCGCAAGTTGCGGGTAGATCTGGGCGTAAGTCCAAACGTGGAAAAGTAATCATTCAAACAGGTGATGTAGATCACTGGGTTATCAAAAAAGTGATAAATCACGATTATGTTGGATTTTACGATTCAGAGATTTTAGAACGCAAAAATTATTTTTATCCACCTTATTTCAAAATCATTAAGATTACGTTGAAACATCGTGAACCGGTAAATTTGGATAATTCAGCGCAAGAATTGGCAACAGAATTGCGAAAAGTTTTTAGAGAACGGGTTCTGGGACCAGAATATCCAGGAATTCGCCGCATTCAGAATTATTTCCTGAAAGAAATAAGGATTAAAATTGAAAAAGATATTTCTGATAAACAAATAAAGGAACGCATTCAAGAAATTATTAATTCCTTTTTTAGCGTTCCTTATAATAAATCAATCCGAATGGTTGTGGACGTTGATCCCGCTTAACCTAGGTATGTTTGTAGCATCCGGCTTCGAGATGTATGTTTCAATCTTCGAATTGCTTTTTCTTTTATTTGTCTTACACGCTCACGTGTTAAGTCAAAACGTTCTCCAATTTCTTCGAGCGAAAGTGGATGCTTACCACTCAATCCAAAAAACAACCTAACAACATCACTTTCTCTTATCGTCAAGGTTGATAAAGAGCGTTCAATATCTTTTCGCAATGATTCCTTAGCTAATCCCGATTCAGGACTAGCCAAAGTATCGTTTGGTAGAACGTCGTACATACTTGAAGCAGATTCATCCCCATCAATCAAAGGTGCATCCATCGAAATATGTCTTCCAGAACTGTTAAGAGATTGTTTAACATCATCAACTGAAAGCTCCAATTTTTCTGCCAATTCCTCCGCAGTTGGAGGTCTTTCGAATTGTTGCTCCAATTCAGAATATGCGCGATTAATCTTATTTATATTTCCAATTTTATTTAAAGGCAAACGGACAATTCTTGATTGTTCAGCCAAAGCTTGCAAAATTGATTGACGAATCCACCAAACAGCATAAGAAATGAATTTGAATCCACGGGTCTCATCAAACCGCTCTGCAGCCTTTATTAAACCTAAGTTTCCTTCATTAATCAAATCGGGCAAAGAGAGCCCTTGATTTTGGTATTGCTTGGAAACTGAAATCACAAATCGAAGGTTTGCCGTTGTTAAACGTTCCAGAGCAGCTCGATCGCCTGCTTTAATTCGCTGAGCCAGTTCAACCTCTTCTTCAGCCGTGATAAGCTCAACACGAGCAATTTCTTGTAAATACTTATCCAAAGAAGCATCTTCTCTGTTTGTTACTTGCTTCACTATTTTTAGTTGTCTCATGACGAAGTGATTAAATGATTAATAACTTATACTATAAACGTTTAAACTAGTCATTCGTTGGCAAATTATTCGTATAAAATTTGTTAATTGAGTAAACTGTAGTTGGAAATGAATATTTGGGTAATGTTGTTGAGTAAACGGAGAGTGGAATTTATGAATAAGGAGTTAGTAATTATGAATTAGCGCCCAATTCATAATTCCTACCTTATAATTCATAATTAATAAAGTATTTTTGTGCCATGAAGGTACTGATGGTTTGTCTTGGGAATATTTGTAGATCGCCAATGGCAGATGGTTTATTGCGCCAGAAAGTAAAGATTGTGGGGTTGGATGTTTTTGTAGATTCGGCTGGAACGAGTAATTATCACGTTGGTCAGCAACCAGATGAGAGAATGATGGAAACAGCAAAACGTTTTTCTTGCCCGATTGATGCGTTAAGAGCGCGCCAATTTGATGTTAGTGATTTTGATTCCTTTGATTTGATTTATGCCATGGATAGTAGTAATTTTAATAACATGTTGAAGTTGGCTCGCTCAAAAGAGGACGAAGCGAAAGTGAAGTTAATTTTGAATGAAATTTATCCAGGAGAAAATAAGGCAGTGCCAGATCCGTATTTTGGAGGAGAACAAGGATTCGTTGACGTTTACAACATGCTTGATAAAGCGACTGACGTAATTATAGATAAACTAAAAAAAGCATGATAAAAGGAAATTTTGGATTACTTCACTATTTATTCAGGGTGCAGTTCTTCTCAGAATTGATGATATTAGCAGTCTAAATTATTAGCCATGACTTCAAAAACAAGAATAACTGTAATAGGATTTGGTGAAGTGGGTTCCACTGTTTCTGCATTAATTAATACAAGATTTGCTAATATTTTTTTCAATATAGTTGATAATTCGACTGAAATCTCAGGGAAAATTTTAGACTTTTCAAACGCTTGTTCGATTAATGAAAATGAAGTTTTTGAGAATGATACCGAGATGCTACTCGATTCCGATTATGTGATTTTTTGCGCAGGATTTTCTAATAAAAAAGGACAATCTCGCAATGAAGTTGCGTACAATAATTATCAATTGATTCAAGAAATTTTTCGACCTTTAAGATTAAAGGCTACGGCAATTGTGATTGTTGTTACAAACCCCGTAGAGTTAGTTTCTCGTTGGATTTATGAAGCATTGGATAAATCAAATTTGGTTGTTGGAACTGGAACATCCTTGGATACATTTCGTTTTAACGACACGATTGCCGACCAAGAAAATGCGCATATTTCTGAAATAAAAACAATGCTTTTAGGGGAGCACGGAGAAGAACTTGTTCCTATTTTTTCTCAATCATTTACGCATAAAAAACCGATTAGAAAAGAATTGAATAACGCAAAAATTGACTATTATTTACGCTTAGTTCATAATTCGGCCAATTTAATCAGACAAACAGAAAATGCAACGAAATATGGTGTAGCTGAATGTGTGATGCTCATTTTAAAAGGTTTTCTAGAACACAAACTAATTCAAGCGCCCTTTTCAGTTTTGCTCAACGGCTTTTTTAAAGAACAGCTTTTGGACTTTGATGAAACTTACATAAGTTTACCATGTGAAATCAAAAATGGCGATTTAAGTATACAAAATATAGTATTTGAGCCCAAAGAAAAAGAAGCGATGGTGAAAGCGTTGACACATTTGGAAACATTACATCACGAAGTGAGTGGTAAATAAAACAAAAAAAGACACTATGAAAGGTAGAATATGGATGGCGCCTACAACGCTTGGAGGAGAAGTAGTTTCGGATGTAATTCCGAGTTACGTAATGGGAATTTTGAATGAAATTCGCTACTTCGTGGTTGAAGACGTAAAATCTGCTCGTCGTTTTTTAAGAAGAATGAACCGTGAATTCCCGATTGATGAATGCACCTTTTTTGAATTGAACAAAAGAACAGAACCTTCTGAAATCTTACGTTTCATAAAACCAGCAAGGGAAGGATTTGATGTCGCAATGATTTCTGAAGCAGGTTGTCCAGGAATTGCAGATCCAGGCGCAGAACTCGTTGCTCAGGCGCACATGCATGAAATACGTGTTAGTCCGCTCGTTGGGCCATCATCGATTCTATTAGCTTTAATGGCAAGTGGATTTTCTGGTCAAGAATTCACATTTCACGGCTATTTGCCTAAAGAACGCAAAGACAGAATCCGTAAACTAAAGGATTATGAGGGAGATGCACGCCGCACGGGTTACACGCATATTTTCATGGATACACCATTTCGCAATATGAATGTTCTTGATGATTTGTTAAACGAACTAGCAGAAACAACTCTGATTTGTATTGCAAGTGATTTAACGATGTTGGAAGAAAATGTGCGAACGATGTCGGTAAAGGATTGGCGCGAACAAGCGTATGATTTGGCGAAAAAACCTACTATGTTTTTGATTGGAAGCTTTAAGTAGCTATGAGAGTAAATATTTTTAAGGATTAGAAAATATCGATTAAATTAGAGGTTGAAATAATAGATAAAATTTTAGCTGTTCTCGTAATAATTGGCATTTGAATAATATGGAAAACCAAAAAGAAACATCATCCATTAAAATCATTCTATTTGGTGAATTAATGGTGAATTTGCCTGTCCTTTTAGTGATTTTTCTGACTACATTTTTATCTTTTGAAATCGGAATTGGCTGGATGTTTTCATGGTTAATTGGAAGCGGAGCTGGATGGTTCGTTTGGGAAAAATTACTTTTGAAATGGAAAACTTGGGCTTTTGATCAAAATATTTCTAAAGAACGTCTATTTAGACTTGGGAAATTAGGTTTTATTAATTTTTACAAGGACAGAATATTTGATGATGAGACTGAACTACCAAATTCAAAAAATGAATAATTGCAGAGACATTAATTTATGAGCATTTCTCAAAAATATAACGGAACAATCATTGGAGGAATATTTACAGCTATCAGTTTTATTTTGACTTTTACTTACATTGTTCCATTGCTTTCAATTATACCTGGAGCATTTGTAGAATCGTTTATGTCTTCAATTGTTGATAATGAACCTTATTCACATGTTGGTAAGGCTACAATTTTATGCCTTTTAATCATATTGATCTTATCACTTCTTATTATTCTGATATGGGCAAGAAAAACAGAATTAAAAAATGGGCACATTGTTGGAATTATGATTTCCGAATACTTCGTCATTCACTCGCTTGGATTTTATATTTATTGGGCAAGTTCACTAAACTTTAGAAGTGACGGACAGCTCATTTTTGGCGCAGTCAATAGTTTTCCGATTAGTAGTTTTGGATTTGTTGGAATTGGTGTTTTAATAGATTCAATTAAAAAGAGAGTCGACTATAAACTATAACTCTTCATTCTATAATTTTCCAATCTCGTAATTCATAATTATTTAAACCCTCTCATCTTCTTAATTGCATCATACGATTCTTGTATTTTTTGGAATTTTTCTTTTGCTCCTTTTTGATACTCTTCACCCATTTGAGCAACTTTGTCAGGATGAAATTTGATTGCCATTTTGCGATACGCTTTTTTTACTTCTTCGTCTGTGGCGCTCGGTTCGATGCCAAGAACGGAGTAATCTGAATTTACATTTCTGTAAAACATGTTTTTGACTGATTCAAAATCAACTTTTGAAACCCCTAACATTGATGCAATGCTCGCAATCACATTGATTTCTGCGGCTGAAACATCACCGTCAGCTTTTGCAATTCCGAATAAATAGTGAATAAGTTGAACACGCACCTCTGGTTGCATCCGTGTGCGAATGTCGCCACAAATTTGTTGTAAAGGAATATTTCCTGAATCAAGAAATCGTTTTAAAGTTTGTAAATGTTGGGTTGAGAATTGTGGACCAAATTGCTGAACGAAAAAGGATTTTACATAATTCAATTCAGCTGTAAGAACCTTTCCGTCAGCTTTCATTACTGTTGCAGAAAGCGCCATGAGCATTGTCGGAACGTCGTTTGTTGTGGTAGATCGCTGTTGATAATACTGAAAAATATCATCGGCACTTCTAAACCCCCTACTTCCGCTAGCATTTCCTTGAGATTGCGCTTTACCTTTTACGAGTTGAAAATTGTCTATTGCTGAGCCAATAAAAAAACCAATTAGTCCACCGAAAAAAGATTTGGTGAGCATATAACCAGCAACTGCGCCTATGATTTTAAACAAATTTTTAAAGAATTAAAATGGGGCGAACCAATTTCCGCCCCATCAAATTTATGCATTTTATACTAATTCGATGCTTCGTTCAATAAACGCATCCAAATATTCTCCTTTCAACATTCCTTGTGATAACAATGCCAAGTCTGTCAATTGCTTTACTTTAGCATCTCTTTTGTTGCCTTTAAGTGCTAAGATTTCAGAGATTTTTGGGTGATTGGCATTTACAACCAAATTGTATTTCTCAGGAAAAACTCCCATAAATCCGCCACCACCAAGTTTTTGTTGTTCCATCATTCTACGAATGAATTCTGGTTGTGTAATAATAATTGGTGCTTCGGTTGTACTCATACTTTCAAATTCAATAGAGAATTTTTGCGAATCAACCGTTTTTTCGAAATATGGTTTCAATAATGCTTCATCTTCTTTAGAAAGAATTGAGGGAATTTCTTCGTCTTTTTTGATCAACTTATCAAGCGTGTCAGCATCAACACGAGAGAAAATAATATTTTCCTCACTTTGCTCAATTTTCGCTATCCAATGCGGAGCTAAAGGGCTATCCATATTCACAACATCGTATCCACGTTCTTTTGCTTTTTTCACAAAACCGAATTGTTCCGTTGTGTTGTGTGTGTATAAAATCACAATTTTACCGTCTTTATCCGTTTGAAGTGGAGCAATTTTCTCTTTGTATTCATCAATTGTAAAATAGGTGTTTTCAGAATTTTTCAATAAAGCAAAAGACTTCGCTTTGTCAGCAAATTTATCTTCAGAAAGCATTCCATATTGCACAAAAACTTGTAAATCGTCCCATTTTGATTCAAAATCAGTGCGATCGTTTTTGAACATCTCAGCCAATTTATCAGCCACTTTTTTGGTGATGTGCGATGAAATTTTCTTCACATTTCCATCTGCTTGCAAATACGATCGAGAAACGTTTAGAGGGATATCCGGTGAATCAATAACACCATGTAACAATGTCAAAAATTCAGGAACAATGTTTTCTACGCTGTCGGTGATAAATACTTGATTTGAATATAAATTAATTTTATTTCGCTGAACTTCAACATTTTCCTTTATTTTCGGGAAATATAATATTCCTGTTAAATTGAACGGATAATCCACGTTCAAATGAATATGAAACAATGGTGGTTCAAACGATGCTGGATACAATTCGTGATAAAATGAATCATAATTTTCACGTGTTAAATCAGCTGGTGCTTTCGTCCAAGCTGGAGCAATATTGTTAATTTGATTCGCAATTTCAACTGCTTCACGTTTCACATTTCCTTTGTCGTCTTTTTCACCCGTTGGAGAATCAACATATTCCGTTTTCGTTCCAAAAATCACAGGGATTGGTAAGAACTTACAATATTTTGACAGAATTCCTGAAATTCTACCTTTTTCAAGAAATTCAAGAGAATCTTCGGCAATATGTAAAACGATTTCCGTACCACGAGTCGCTTTTTCAATGTCTTCGATTGTAAATTCAGGCGAACCATTGCTTTCCCATTGCACAGCTTGTGCGCCTTCTTGGAAACTTAACGTTTTGATTTGTACTTTCTCAGCAACCATAAATGCAGAATAAAATCCCAGTCCAAAATGACCAATGATTTGTTCCGCTCCTTCAGTTCCTTTGTATTTTTGCACAAATTCCTCCGCGCCTGAAAATGCAATTTGATTAATGTATTTATCAATTTCGTCGGCTGTCATGCCAATTCCATTATCGTGAATCGTTAATGTTTTATTTTCTTTATCAAGAATTACATTTACTTGTAAATCACCTAATTCTCCTTTGAATTCGCCATTCGAAGCATAGAATTTCATTTTTTGATCGGCATCAACTGCGTTAGAAACCAATTCTCTTAAAAAGATTTCGTGATCTGAATAAAGGAATTTCTTAATTATCGGAAATATGTTCTCTGTTTGAACATTTATTTGACCTGTTCTCATTGTTTTATTTTTTTGATAGTATCAGTCAATGTTTATGCCATTTAATGATTACTGACAAACTGACAATGTTCGTTTGTAAATGCTGACAAATAAACGGGTTTTTTAAAATTATGACCCACAAAGATGGGGGAGAGTTTGAATTTCGAATTAGTGAGGGTCAATTAATATTCCTAATTTGTTTCGTAGATTTGACAATCAAAAAACCAAAGCTTGATTTTATTTACCGTATTTCTTTCTTTACTTTTCTTTCTCTCGCTTAAGTATTTAAGGGCGTTTCAAATAGATGGACAACTAAACTTTATGCCTTTTGCGTTCTTGGTAAAAGTAACGGTTGGTTTTATCTTTATTTATGTTTATTCCGTTTATTATGGCTCTGAACAATTAACTGCAGATGCTGGTCGTTTCATGAATGAAAGTCTTGCTTTGACAGATGTTTTCTACAAATCTCCAAGTGATTATTTCCGATTTTTGTTTAATTTGGAATCGAAAGAAATGGTTCATCAATATTTGAGTAAAACAACACATTGGGCTGGAGATCCAAGCGCTGTTCTTAATGATTCCAAAAATCTTGTGAAATTTCATTCTGTAATCAATTTCATTTCACAAGGTTATGCCCCAATCAATATGATAATTACCTGTTTTTTATCACTTTTTGGAGTTTATCATTTGTTTCATGCATTTAAGAACTTTGTAGCTATTGGTCCAAAATGGTTGTTACTCTTTTTATTATTTGCGCCGAGTACGTTGTTTTGGACTTCTGGGGTTTTGAAAGAACCATTTTTGTTTTTAGGAATTGGGCTTTTCTGTCGCGGCATGATAGGAAAAGATAAAAGTTGGAAAAGGGTTCTATATGTGTTTTTCGGCGTCTATTTATTGATGAGCTTTAAGGTTTATACTTTAGTGTTTCTTGTGCTTGCTTGGATTGTTTACTTAATAGTCATGCAGTTCAAAAGATTTTGGGTTGGAGTTTCAGCTATTTCGACTGTAACGATTTTCATCTTTGTGGCTCTTTATTTTTCGTCTCCAAATAAAGTTGTAAACCTTCTGAGCAACAAGCAGTTCGATTTTATCGGTATTTCGAAAGGTGGGAACTATTTGCGCAACGATTCTACGTTCTTCATTTTTAAAGATGATCAAATGGCCTTTCTGAGGCATGACAGTACTGGATATTTCTTAACTGAAAAAATTTTAGTTGAATCGGCTTTTCCTTATCAAAAAGATGAACCACTAAAAGTGATGGCATTGCCGAATAAAAAACCATGGAATTTGGCATTTCGCTTTAATCGTTGCGGAAGTTATATTGAAGTTAATTATATCAATTATTCACCTAAAAAATTGATTAAAGACATTCCTCAAGCGATAAACAATTCCACTTTTAGACCTTATTTTAATGATCCTGGAAGTGCGCTGAAATATTTGGCAACACTCGAAGTAATTGTTCTTTTCGGATTTTTGATTTACGCAATTGTAAAAAGGCGTAAATTGTCTAAAAAAGAAAAAGCAATGATTGTCGGTTTGGTTGTTTTTGCAATCACCATGATGCTTTTAATTGGCTGGACAACTCCAGTTCTCGGAGCGATTGTTCGTTATCGTTTTTCGGCCTATTTAGCATTAACACTAATTGGTGTCGTTTTATTAAAACCAAAGTTAAAATCTTCAACAACATGAAAAAATATGTTTTTATAACCGGTGCAACATCTGGTTTTGGCGAAGCTTGCGCTGAAATTTTTGCTAAGAATGGTTATTCATTAATCATTTCAGGAAGAAGAAAAGAAAAATTGAATGCACTGCAAGAAAAACTTAACGATTTAGAGGTTGATGTCATTCCTCTGAATTTTGATGTGAGAAACGAAAAAGAAGTCAATGATGCTGTCGATTCGTTAGATGAAAGTGTCAAGTTAAAAATTGAAATTTTAATTAATAATGCTGGTCTGGCCGTCGGTCGTTCTTCTATCGAGGAAGGAATCACAGATGATTGGGACAGAATGATCGACACAAACGTGAAAGGACTTTTGTACGTTTCCAAAAAAATAATTCCATTTTTGAAAGCCAATAAATCTGGACATATTTTTAATCTTGGAAGCATTGCTGGAAAAGAAGTTTATCCTGGAGGAAACGTTTATTGCGCTTCAAAACATGCCGTTGATGCGCTTTCACGAGCAATGCGAATCGATTTAGTGAATTACAATATCAAAGTAACTAACATTGCGCCAGGAGCAGCAGAAACCGAATTTTCATTAGTTCGATTTAAGGGCGATGAAAAAACTGCAAAAGCTGTGTATGATGGTTATGAACCATTAATCGCTAAAGATATTTCTGAAACAATTTATTTCGTTGCCACTCGTCCACAACATGTCACGATTAATGATTTGGTGATAATGCCGACGGCACAAGCAAGCGCTACGGTTTTTAAAAAGATATGAGTTATGAACTATGAGAGATGAGATTTGTCACTCTTATCAATCTCTCTTATCTCATAACTCATCTGTCATAACTAAATTATTTATTGATCAAACTCTAACCCCTCATCTTTAAATTTTTCTGGTTTGAAATAACGGTCGATAACGTCGAGGATTGAAACGAAGGTGTTTTTTCTGATTTTATCGATTTTATCAATTTTGAACCATTTCGCTTTTGTGATTCCTTCGTCAGCTTGAGGTTTAAGTGCATCATTTCCATTGTAATCTAATCCATACCAGTATGTTAACTTTAAACGAGGCTTGTCGCGAAAACGATACGTATGATAAGTGCAACAGATAAAAGAAGAAATAACTGGATATTGAATTCCGCACTCCTCTTCAATTTCTCGTATAGCGCCAAGTTCTGGGTTTTCGGATTTATCTAATTTTCCTTTCGGAATATCCCATTTCCCATTGCGTTTTATGAATAAAAATTGATCATTTTTTTTAACGATTCCACCCGCGGCAATGATTCGTTTATAATCTTCGAAGAGTCGCTCAAACTCTTTATGAGCATCCTTCGCCAATAGAACAATTGGAATTTTAGGTTCCGATTTTTTGAAAAACGGAAAAACATCGGCTTCGAATGATAAAACACGTTCACTAATTAAAACTATCGTTTCCGCATTAATTGTGTTTTTTTCACAGATAATAACGGGCCTATTTTCTATAAAAACTTTGTACATTTGCTACCATGATTTTGAATAATGACAAGGCCCTAAAAGTAGCAGAATTTTTGTTACAAATTAAAGCCATAAAATTGCAACCAGCAAATCCTTTTACCTGGGCATCAGGTTGGAAATCCCCCATTTATTGTGACAATAGGGTAACACTCTCGTACCCAGCGATTCGCACGTATGTTCGTCAGGCATATACTGAAGCGGTGCTGGAGCATTTTGGCAAGCCAGATGTGATTGCAGGTGTTGCAACTGGAGGAATAGCTCAAGGTGCTTTAGTTGCACAAGAACTCGGAGTACCGTTCATTTATGTGCGAAGTGAAATAAAAGATCATGGAATGGGAAATCAGATTGAAGGATTTTTCGAGCCAGGTCAAAAAGTTGTGGTAATTGAAGATTTGATTTCGACGGGCGGAAGCAGTTTGAAAGCAATTGAAGCTCTGCGCGATGCGAAATTAGACGTTCGTGGATTGATTGCAATCTTCACTTATGGCTTTTTCTTAGCAGAAGATCGCTTTGCTAATGCTAATTGTCCTTTCGTTACCTTAACAGATTATGATTGTTTGATTGAAAAGGCGTTGGCAGATAAATATGTAACAAAATCCGAGTTTGATTCTCTTAAAGAATGGAAGTTAAACCCTTCAACTTGGAAAAATGAAAATTGATAGCACAAAAGTATTGGTGAGTGCCCCGCAACAAAAGGTTTTTGAATTTTTAAAAGATTCGAATAATGTTTTTCATTTAATGCCACATGATAAGATATCTGACTGGCAGGCAACAACAGAACAATGTTCATTTAAAGTTCAAGGTGGTATTATGATTACGTTAATACAAGATGGAGAAGAAGGCACAGACAAAATCTACATGAAATCGGGTGAGAAATCTCCTTTTCCATTTCGCTTAACGATCAACACTCAATTAGAAAACGAAAATCAAACAACTGGTTTCATCCAATTTGATGGAGAAGTAAACATGTTTTTGAAAATGATGGTTGAAAAACCGCTAACGAATTTGTTTAATTACATGTCTGATAAATTGCAAGCGTATTTTCAAGAGGATAAAGAGTAATTTTTGGGAGAATCTTAAAACTCATACCTCTCTAAATTTTAAGGGCTAATGATTTTTTTCTTAATTTTTTCCAGTTGTTGATAAAATTATAGGTCAGAATTCCATCTTGTAAGGAAAAATTTTGTACATTTACTTCAACGGTACATCTAGTTAGATAGAGCAGAGGCCGCATCCGTTAACGCGGAGCCCATATAGTTCATTCTTGAAGCTTAAAATATTACCTTAAGGAGCGTTTTAGTTGAGTGATGGCGGGCCACAACTCTTCGGAGTATGCCAAATTGGCATCAGTGGATTACAAAAATCAGCGACAATCCTAATCTTGTTTTCTGGAGCTTCGGAAAACTTATCTATATGGGTTTTTTCGTGCCTTTTTTTTGAACTATAAGTAATAAATTGAATACGTCAAATGGGTTATATTTCAATAAGAGTTTGGATATGCACAAAAACTAGAATAAATATTTACATTTGATATATCAATCTAATGAAAGTTAAAACCATGAAAAATCCAATTCTTAAATTTTTTCTTTTGGCAATGCTATTTGTGCTTGTTTCAATAGCACCAGCAACGAGTCATAAATTCGAATCTAAGGCCGCGAATTATTCAATAATTTTCCCAAGTGAATTTACGATTGAAGACGAAAGTAGCGAAACATTTAGTTCCATGAGTGCTCAGGCACTTTTTGACGAACAATTGTTCTTCGCTGCCCACCATGTGCATCAAGCAGAGCTGATTGGTATTGAAGAGTTGACACAGTTATCATTAGATGCATTTGTGGATGGCGTGAACGGGACTATTATTAATCAAAAGGAATGGATGGTAAGCGAAAACAAAGGAATTCATGCGAGTGTTGTGTCGCAAGAGAACGATTTAGTTGGAGAATATAAAGTTGTAATCATTGATAAAATTCAGTACCAGTTGACGGTTGCTAGTGAGAAAGGTAAATGGAATGAAGCTAACGCTGCAAAGTTTTTTAATTCTTTCAAGTTTAAGAAACAAGAAAGAGAATGATTTCACAAAAAAAAGCCCTCTTTTGAACTTATTCATTTCATTCATAATTAATTCTAGATTATAAATTGTCGTGCAGAAATTCATATACTTGTTTTATAATTATTTGAAAGTTTAAAATTTAATTGGGACTAATTCAAAATTGCGTTTTATGCCCCTGAAACAAAATAGTAATTTTTGTGTCCGTTTACGCAATATTACGTTATTATTTTCTGGCATTGGAAAATAATGAGATTTCAATGTTTTAAGCGAGCCGAAAACAAATGATCCATCCTCCAAACGAAGACAAAATGAACATAAAGAAATTATGAAATTTACAGTAGAAATTAAAGATATAGATACCGTCAATCAACTTCCAAATAGTTGGACGAAAGCAGATAAAGTTACCTTGCTAGCTGCTTTTAATTTTGACGATGCAGACCAATTGCCCGAAAATGAGCTTGATGAAATGATTGCCCTTGCGATTTCTGATTTTGAACCGAATGAAGCAGCTGAAATCGTACTAACATATCGATTAAGTGAAGATTTGAATGAAGGTCAAATTCAACAGATTTCGAATGACATGTTATTGGATAAAATTTCGGAGGAATATCCCGAGATTGGTTTGCACGATAAATTGTTTGAAGTAAACCAGTTTTTGTACAAGGCTTACAATGGGAAATTTCCAAATACTGAGGCGTCAATTATTGATTTTAATTTAAAAACCTCAAATCCTATTGCTGGAATTATTACAAAAGAACATGTTCTAAAAGCATTTTCTGGGGGATTGCGTGAGCACAGTCTTTTGAAAAGAATGTTTCATGAGCATCTTGATGGCCAGCAAGAATTTTTAGAAGCTGAAGATATTATTTGGAACTTAAAAGACAATGGAGATCATAATTATCAATTAATAACATCTGATTATTGGCTCAATAAAGAAGATTTTGAAGCTTTAGAATTTGAAAGTGATTATCATGAATTTGTTAAAAACGAGGAAGATTAAGTTTTTTTTCACAATTATAGCGGAAGTGCACTTTTATAGAATTTGTGGCCCTTTTTTTTAGAAACTAATTTACCGTAAATACCAAATAATCAAACAAAGTGATAACTCGTTGTTTTGTAAAGTATTGAATACGAGAAGCCACAACTAAGCGCTGAATAGTTCCGCCTCCAGAGTATTCATCGTCAGACATTATACCTATTAGTTCGATTTCGCTATCTCGATATTCGATCCAGTTTCTTTGCGTTTTTTTTAACTTCTCTTTATCTTCAGAATTCAGCTTTGCAAGAAGTGTTTTGTAGTACTTATTCAATAGTTTATCATATTCGGCGAGTCCTTCGTAAGATGCTCTCAACATTCCAGCGGTCGAATAATCCAAGTCCATTTTGCGTTCTTGAATGCGTTCGATCCTAAAAGTGTCAATACCAAATTCAATTGCCAATGCTGGATTGAAGTAGCCATCAGATTGATGTTTTACCAATGAATCTTTCAGTTTTTCTGCTTCTAAATTTGTTTCTGTAATTATTTTTTCAAGTTCAGCGACAGAGATTCCTTTTTGAGCATAGACTCTTGTAAACAGACAGACTAGGAAAGTAAAAGTGATTATAATTTTGTGCATAATTATTCATTTTAGGTTACTTATCTCTTACCATCTCTTATTTCTCAACCGAAAGCGGAGAAGAAAATTCGATTGTACGCATGGGGAATGGAATAGTAATTCCTTCCTTGTCAAATGCTTTTTTCAAGGCAATGATGGCATTACTTTTACTTACCAGATAATCTTTTTCTTCCGCTAAATCCAACCAAAAACGAAGTTCAAAATTGATTGAACTATCCCCAAATTCGGAATAAACAAAATCAACAGGTTTTGACCTGTCATGCTCAATATGTTCTTTTATTGCTTTAATGGCAACCTCTTGAACCTTTTCTAAATCAGAGGAGTAGCTCACTCCGCAAGAGATATCAACACGTCTCCATTGCGTTAGGGTGAAATTTTCCAACGGATTTTGAAGTACTGATTTGTTGGGTATAAAAACATCCTCTCCTGTAAAAGTTTTCAAATGCGTTGATCTCAAAGTAATGTCTTTGATGATACCATTGTAGCCATTTGTTACAATCGTATCGCCGATGTTAAATGGTTTTTTGACAGACATAATTACACCTGAAATGATATTAAGAATTGGATCTTGAAATGCCAAACCAATTGCCAAACCTATTATTCCAGCTCCAGCTAAAAGCGATGTTACCGTTTTGTCTAGCCCAAGAATTCCTAAACTTAGAAATAATCCAAAAAGTAAAAATACGGATGTAATTAAGCTGGACAATAAATTTTTAATAGCTAAATTTTCTGAAAACCGAGCGAGTAGGCGATTGCACAATTTACGCACATAGCGCGATAAAAAAAAGAAAACTACTACAACAATTATTGCAACAGCAAGGTTTGGTAATAATAAGATGAAACTGTCTAACAGCTTGCAAATTTTGAACTTAGTTTATCGTAAACGTCTGACATAAAAAAATGGGATGATTTAAACTATTTGTATTCACCTTATAAGTATAATGAAAATTAGTTGAAATAGCAACTAAATGGATTTAGAAATGTATTGAAAAATAAAATATAAATTCTAAATGAATTATTCCAATAAAACACTTTTTATTCCTTCACAATATTTACCTTTAAATTCGGTAGCTCAGTCACTTCGAAGGTGGAAGAAGCGAATTTCACTCGGTTATGAGTTGCCTCAATGTTCTTCAAAATGAGTGTGTATAATTCTGTTTTTGTAACCCGTCTTTTTTTGTAATTCACCACATACCTTAAGGTGAATTCGACCCAATTATCGTTTGTTACCAAAGAAACCATCGGTTCTGTGGAAGATTCCTCCAAACGATATTTATCTTGTAAATTTTTCCATTTTTCCTTAGATCTGTGACCAATATCGGAATTAATACTTGTTGCTGCATTTTCGATAATTTGTTTCGCCTCGTTATAGTCACTTCCATATTGAATAGGAATTTTGATTTCATCTCATAGAAAAGGAAAATCGCCTGAATAATTGAAAACGGGTGCTTTGAACACAAAACTGTTTGCCACGAGGACAATTCTTCCGTTATATAAATCACCATCAATCCATTGACCTGTTTCCATAATCGTGTTGCGAATAACGCCAATATCCATCACGTCTCCCTAGACACCGCCTAGCTGAACGCGGTCACCGGTTTTGTAAAACCCACCAAAAATTATCGCCAACCACCCTGCGAATGAAACGATTACTTCTTGCAAAGCAAAAGCGATTCCTGCGCCGGTGACGCCTAAAACAACCGAAAATCCACCGAGTTTGTCTTTGAAAACGATAATCAACATAACAAAAGTGAGGAAATAACCAACAAATCCGCTGATTTTTTTCGCTTTGTAATGATTGTCATTGTCTTGAATTCGCGAAAACAAATAGCGTTGAGCTAATTTTACAACGATCCATATCGCTGCTATTCCGATAATAATCGTAGCAATTTTACCAGGAATTGGTTTATTGAAAAATTCTTTAAGCTGATCTATCATCTATTTTTGAATTTATAACTAAAGACTATGCGTTCATAACAAGTTCCTTTTCTAAATTTAATCAAAAAATACTAGAGATGATTCAAATAGCTTAAAAAACGTAATCGTATAGAATTTTCACAAATCAATCATTAATATTGACTCAATAACTTCGGTAGCCTATATAAAACTCAATCTAGGAAGATAAAAATAATTGCATATTTATTAATCCACTTCAATTAGACTTTTCAATTTTTAAATATAAATATCCAAACAAAAAAGCAAAAAAGAAATAAGGAGCCGTAATATAAAATGCCTCAAAATAACTTAAGCTTAGTGACAATGTTACAAGATACGAAAGCATGAACGCAACACTCAATCCAATTACCATTACTTTTATCATCGTTTTATTCCTCTTGAGCAAAAAATATATGATTAGGACAAGGGGAGAGCTTATTATTAAAATGAAAAATGTAACAAGAAACCAAAGTTTTATTCCATTTGATAATGGCATGTGAAATCCAAGGATTTTATTGAATAAAAACCTTTCAATTTCAACGACAATTACACTTCCTGAAAAGCAAGAGAAAAACCAAAAAAGTAGGCCTAATTTTCCTTTTTTAAAAGTGAAATTTTTCATTTCTTGATTCACTAATATATCAGGAAATCTATTGGAATAAAGTATGTTTTTCATGTTGAATTTAATAAAACAGTAAGCCAATCAATTCAAATCTTCAAAATACTTCTTCACATCATTCACATGCTTTCCTTTCTCCTCGCTACTCAACCAACTTGCCTCAAAACCATTAATTGCCAATTGTCTCAATTGTTCATTATTCAGGTTCAATGCTTTTGCTATTTCGTAGTAATTTTCATTCATATATCCACCAAAATATGCTGGATCATCTGAATGAATTGTTGCTAAAATTCCCTTTTCGAGCATTTTAGAAACCGGATGTTCTTCCATTTTTTGAATGACTTTGAGTTCTAAATTACTCAATGGACACAAGGTCAAGGGAATGTTTGAATCTTTTAATCTTTGCACTAAAGCTTCGTCATCCAAGCAACGATTTCCGTGGTCAATTCGAATTACTTTCAATAAATCAAGCGCTTCCCAGATGTATTCCACTGGCCCTTCTTCACCAGCGTGAGCCACTAAATCAAAACCATGTTCTGCAGAAGCCTTGAACACATTGATAAATTTACTTGGAGGATTGCCCTTTTCTGAAGAATCCAAACCAACACCATGAATCCAGTCTTTGAACGGAATAGAAGATTCAAGAGTTTTGAAAGCTTCTTCTTCGCTTAAATGACGTAAATATGACATAATGAGTTTGTAGGAAATGTTTAATTCTTGTTTGGCTTTTTCAAGCGCTTTGTAAATTCCAGTAATAACAACATTAAAGGCAATTCCTCTGTGGGTATGTGTTTGCGGGTCAAAAAACACTTCAACATGAACAACATTTTGACTATGCACTTTCGTTAAATATGCCCAAGTCAGATCGAAAAAATCTTGTTCATGGATTAATACTTGAGCACCAGCATAATAGATGTTTAAAAACTCTTGTAGATTATTAAACTTGTACGCTTTCTTCAAAGACTCGATGGAATCATACGCCAACATAATGTTATTTCTCTTGGCAATTTCGAACATGAGTTCAGGCTCAAAACTCCCTTCAATATGCAAGTGTAGCTCTGCTTTTGGAATACCTTGAATGATTTGTTTTAAGTCTGATCGCATGTTTTAATTTATTTAATTCTTAGTGTGAGACAATTCTAATTTATATCAATACCGACTTCAATAAAACAAATCCATGTCTTATGCCATCAAAATGATTATAAACCAAAACAAACTTCGGTTTTTTGGATATTTTAATCGTTGCTTGAGAAATCTTTTCACTTAAGATTTGTACCGCTAAATAAACCCCAAAAGCACTTGCTGTTCTGTATTCACCTACGAAATGCTTAAAATGAATTTCATCTGCTTGAGAAAACGAATTATATTTTACAAAATCATACCAATGATCGGTTCTTGAATCGCCATTTTTCCCTGTAATTAGCACGTCTATGTCGGAATTCGTAAGCTTATTTTTCTGTAAGAACGCATCAACGACGATAGAAAGCGAATCTTTCGTTGGGTAAGTGATTTGAGCCACATCAACAATTTCTGCACGTGCATTTTTGGGTTCGCTGCTGAGAACAAACATCGTTGCGCCTTCGCCACAAATGCTACCTGGACTTTTAGAATCAAAAAGCGTATAGTTTGTAAGGTGTTCCGTTTTGAAACGATGAGAAAGTTGGTCGATATTGAATTGATAATCAGATATTTCTTCAACTGCTCCAAGTAGAATTATTGTGTTCGAATCGTGCGATTCCATCACCATTTGAGCATCTACCAGCGCATTCTCAAAGGCGAGTGATCCGTTGACATGCGTATTGTTATATTGGTTCGTTTTGGTCATCAAGGCAAGCTGACCAGCAACAGCATTCGGAGTACTTTGCACAAAATTTGTTGGAGTCAAAACACCTTCTTGGTAATCAACGATTTGATTTAAAAATTTTACGCAATCTTCCAATCCACCATTTGCAGTGCTAAGAATAATTCCATCAAATTTCGGATAATCTTTTATCAAAGACATAGAAGCACCAATTCCCATTCTGACAGCTTTTCCCATTCTCCGGAGCAGACCTGCGGGAATAAAATCCAAATAATGAGGTTCAAAAGCATTGAATTTCAAGCCTTCATGTACTTGAAAATCACCTTTTTCGAAATCGAGATTATGCGTTTTTTGGGGCGATATGGCAGAAACTGCTTTTACAAACATTTCGATAAAATTAGTGAAGTGCAATTTCCTCCAAACCCAAAAGAGTTAGACATAACGTGTTTAAGTTCAACATGCGATTGGTAGCTTGTAATCGGTTTAAAATCAAATTCTTCGATGGGACTTTCAACTTGTAAACTAGGGTACAATTCTGAATATGTTAAACTCAAAATAGAAAACAGTGCTTCAAGTGCACCCGCAGCTGCAAGCGTATGACCTGTATAGGATTTCGTTGAGTTGAATGGTGGAACTTTCTCGAAAAGTTTAGAAAAAGCAAATGATTCTGTCTGATCATTATTTGGGGTTCCAGTTCCGTGAGCGTTGATGTAATCAATGTTTTCTGGTGAAAGTCCTGCGATTCTTAATGCTTCTTGCATAGCAGACAAAGGTCCAACTGCTTCATCTGAAGTTGCAGAAGGGTGGAAGGCATCGTTCGTGTTTCCAAATCCCACGACTTCAGCATACTTTTTCTTAGTCCCAACAATTTCATCTGATTCTAGCACTAAATATGCTGCTGCTTCGCCCAAGGTTAAGCCTTCGCGGTCACGGTCAAAGGGCTTACAAGGTTCTTCACTCAATATCCGCAGAGCGTTGAAACCATTCACAGTAAATTTTGCTAGGCAGTCCGCTCCACCAACAATGACACGTTTCGCTCTTCCCGTTTGAATCAGTCTAGCACCAAGCATAATCGCATTGGCAGAAGACGAACAGGCTGTGTTTAAAGTATCTGTATATCCGTTAATACGATAACGTTTTACGATACGTAATAAATGATCGGAACCTTCATAAGAATCAACAAATTCGGATGGTTCGCCAAAATGATTCGCATCTTGATATAATTCAATCGTGTTGCACATTCCACCAACAGTGCTGGAGGAAATAAATGCTGTAGAAAAATCAGAAATTTCGGACGGAGATAAGTCCGCATCCAAAATGGCTTGGTCAAAAGCGAACAGCGCAATAAGCGCAGTTCTATTAAACCCTAATTCGTTGATTGATAAGCTTTTTTTGAGTTCAGTATCACTTGCGTCAATTTCGGCAAAGGGCATTTTCTCGCTGTAACTGGACTGAAAATGCTTTGCCTTCCCCATTCCAGTTTTTCCAGCTATCAATGCCGAGCGATGCGCCTCTATCGTTTTACCTAAGGAAGATATTGCACCGATTCCGGTTATAAATACCTTTCGCATGGCGCTTATTTTGTTCGGTTCGCAATGATGTATTCCACAATGGTATTTGTATCCACCAAGATTTGGCGACCTTCCGTAGGATTCTTAATTTTTATACCATATTCACGATCAAGCAATACAATTAACTCAACTGAATCGATTGAATCTAACCCTAAATCTTCTCCAAAAAGAGGTTCATCATCTTTGATTTGTTCTGGTGTTGTATCGAGTAAATTCAAGTAAGTAATTAAATGGTTTTTGAATTCTAAAACGAGAGCGTCGCGTGTAATTTCCATATTTAAATGTAATTCTGAATGCGTAATTTAATAAATGTCAAAAATTGACAGGCAAAAGTAAACAATAATAAATAGATAATTGGTCCTGTGAGTTGATTCCATTCACCATTTTTAAGGAATATGGTGTAAAAACCTTCCATACACCAATGCAGAGGAGAGAGTTTTGCAATCGTTTGCAAATAGTCTGGCATCACGAAAAGTGGCACCCAAATTCCGCCAATTGCTGCAAACATAATGATTGATATGGAACCAAAACCATTCGCTTGTTCTTGGGTTTTAGCATACGTTCCAACAAGAATAGAATAACTAATTGCCGCCATTGCAGACAAAAATGAAACAACGAATAGTTGTAAAATGGATGCTGGAATTGCTAATTGTGGTAAACTCAGATAAGGAAATAAATAAACACCAATCGAAAATAAAATTGCCAACTGGCTCAAGGCAACGAATAAATAAACGACCATTTTACTCCAAATCGTTAAAATAAATGCTGACGGAATGGTTTGTAAACGGATGAAACTTCCAGACAAACGCTCTTTTACTAAATTTCCTCCTAACGAGATTACCATGAAAAACATAGCGAAAATGGACCATGCAGGAACGTTGTGTTGCGTTGAGTTTGGAATTGAACCACCCAACGAATTAGATGCCGAAGTGATTTTTATCTCTGTTTGCTTTTGCGACAATTGCTTTTTTATCTTCTCTGGAATTTCATCGTAACCCATTTCCTTGAAAATTTGCTCAACCATTTGTGCATTTTCCATTGAATTTAGAACCGTTTGAAGATTGTTTACCAATGTAAAACGGAAATTTTCTTGCAGCACAGGATCATAAAAAAGTTGAATTTCGTTTTTCACGGATTCAGAAGAAGGCGAATTTTCATCAATCATTCCAAATTCGGTCAACATTATTTTGGTTAAGTGCTGCGCATTTCCAGACATGTTTTGAGAAAAATTCTCTGGTATGTATATCGAAATTAATTTTTGTTTTTCAATCGTTAAACCCTTGATTGATTTCAAATCAGCCTTCGGATCTTTTTCAAGATTGAAGTTGCCCGTTTTCTCTAAAATCGCAGTGAATTTCTCTCCTAATTCACCTTTGTCTTTATTTACAACCAGTAAATCTAATTGATTGTCTTTTACTAGTTTAAAAGCACTATCTTGAACTATTGTTATAATAAAAACCAACAGAATTGGCATCAAATACATGAGTAGTAGACCAACACGATCTTGCAGAATAAGCTGAATTTCTTTAATGATGGAAGCTCTCAGTTTTCTCATTAGTCGCGCAAGGTATTACCAGTCAAACTAATCAACAACTCTTCCAAATTCGTCATAGAATTAGACGAAAGCAGGCCAGACAAGCTTCCGATTTTAATAATTTTTCCGTGATCTAGTAGTGCAATTCTATCACAAAAATCTTCCGCTTCTTTTAAGTGATGCGAAGTGTAGATTATAGTTGTACCTTTTGCGTTAAGTTCATCCAACAGTCTGAAAATAGCCACTTTACTTTGTACATCAACCCCCACGGTGGGTTCGTCGAGGAATAAAATTTTGGGATCATTGATCAATCCAATAGCCAGATTTATTCTGCGTTTCATCCCTCCAGAGAAGGTGTTTATTTTTTTACGTTTCACATGCATTAACCCCACAGAATCAAGTAAATAATCTATTTTTTGAAGTAGATTAACTTTTGGAATATCATACAAGCGTCCAAAATAAAGCAAGTTTTGAACAGGAGTTAATTCTGGATAAAAAGCAAAATCTTGAGGTACAAATCCGATGCTTGTGAGCACGGATTTTACAGAATGATGATCTCCATCTAAATGATAATGTGCTGAACCAGTCGTAGGTTCAATAATTCCACAAAGAATAGAAATCAAGGTCGTTTTTCCAGCACCATTTGGTCCAAAGATGCCAAATTTTTCTCCACGCACTATTTCTAGCGATTGAATATCTAAACTTAACGCATCTGCATTTTTGTATTGTTTGGTAAGTTCTTGTATGTCGATTACATTGTCCAAATCCTAAAACTTCATTTTGCTAAGTTGTTTAAATACTTGTTTTTCAAGGTTACTGATTTTATCTAACAAATCGGCGCAATCATTGTAATCTTTTTGACCTGTTAATCTACCTTTATAAATTCCAGACATCAAAAGTGCGCTATCACGCCATAAATCGCCTGACTGTGTCATTTTTTCAGAAATAGGAATCAATTCAGGTTTTTCGAGAATTTTGGCAGCTTCTTCTAAAAATGCGGCATATAAAAAGCGAAATCCACCACCGCCTGTTCCTATTTCTTCTTGCATGCGCACAATTTGACCCAAATTTAGTTTCGCTTGGCGATCACCTAATTTTTCTTTCCAACAACGAATTTTTTTTGCAGTGTATTTAATTCCTTTTACTCCAGCAAGAGAGCCTGGAATAAACAACATGGCATTACTATTGAATTTGATTCCTTTTATAATCGCCTTTTTCAATGTATCATCCGAGATTTCGGGTACATCACTAGGGTAATACAGATGACCTTTCGGAGCAAATGCACCTTTTGCAAAGCGAACGCGGGATAATTCTTCCGATTCTAGTGTCGTCGTTCCCTCCATTACTGGATCACTAATAGCATACTCATTTTCCTTTTTGTCAAAAACAATAATGTTATGCGCATTGAAATGAAAACGATATTCAACAGGAAAATACATCAAATTAAAAACACCTACTTGGCAACCTACGTGAATATTTTGATCAAGACACTTATCTAAATATTTTTTTGCTTCACTTTCAGTTTTAAAGCGCTTGCTAATAACCTTGATTTTTAGAGCTTTGCATGTGCGTTTAAAAATATTTCCAGGCATCGTTCGAAATGAAATAGCAGGTCCATTATTCACTTTCATGAAAGGAAGATGAATGTAAAAAAGTCCAGAACCAATACCAAAAGCTAAAGGCTCAGTAATAAATTTCACGCCTTTATTTTTTAATAAAGAAACGGTCACACCATTTTCGCAATGTGCAGTTTGATTATGTTGAAATTCGTTCAAAGTCTTTTACAATTTTTTAATTCTTGAATAGAAATATCAAAAGCTTGACAATATTTTTGAAGTTTTTTATCCGATAATTGATTGAAAAAAGTTGGTTTGTAATGACGTTTTATTTGCCATTTGCGGAAGCCAGAATATGCTGCAAGAATAGATAAATCCATCAATTTTTCTTCCATGAAAAAAACGATTGGGCTAACAATTCCTGCGTTCACCTTGTCATAAGCTTCATTTTTTCTGCGTTCAATTTCTTCCCATGCTTGGTCTAAAGCTACTTTTTTGGTTTCCCAACCAGTGCTCAAATCTGTTTCATAATTCCCTTCTTCATTTTTGACATAACAAATCTCACGCGTGAAATTTTCAAGTGCAGATTTATCTTGAGGAAGTTCGTTTTTTTTCATTTTAGCAAACAGTTAAGTAGCTAACAACATAAGAGAAACGAGAGCTTTCTGGAACAGCTAATATAATTGTATCTCCAACTTTTAATTTTGCGCTGTTAAAAAGTTCGTCAACCATCATAAAGATAGAAGCGGAACCAACATTTCCTTTTGTTGCAAGGTTTGTGAACCATTTTTCTTTCGGAATTTCAATTCCAAGTCGTGCCATTTCATGATACATTTTATCTTCAAAGAAATAGCTCGACATGTGAGGCAAAAAGTAAGTAACATCAGAAGCCGCAACGTTGTGTTTATCCATTGCGGTTTTTAGTCTATTAATACCTAATTTCACGATGTTTTCGCCTAAAAGTTTTACATCTTGTTTGATACTCATGATTGAACCATCTAACAATTCTTGTGGAGCATATTCTTGATAGCTTTTCAGCGAACCGTCTTCCATTTTGTCAGCACCCATGTACATGCAAGCTTCAACTTCGTTGGCATATGAATATGCTTCAATCCATTCGATTTTCAGCGAAAGACCGTTTTCACTTTTCTCGGTTTCAAGTAAAAAAGCTGCAGAGCCATCAGAAAGCATCCAACGCAGGAAATCTTTTTCGAAAGCCAAGTACGGATTTTCTTCCAATTGTCCCGTTTTCTTAACTTCCAGCTCAAACTTATCAGCGTGGAGGGACGTTGAGAGTCGCTCGGAACCACTTGCAATAGCTTTTGTAGATAAACCAAGTTTTAAGGACATATACGCATACTTAAGTGCGTGCATTCCTGCGCAACATACTCCAGAAGGAGAAACAACTTCAATCGTATTTGTTTCAGGAAGCCAGCCGTGAACCATAACACCATGTGACGGCATCAACTGGTCCGGACTAGATGTTCCACAACTTAATAAGTCGATTTCTTTTAATTCTTGTTCACTGTTTTTACAAAGTTTGCGAATTGCCAGGGAAGCCATTTCTGCATTAGTATGTGTTGGTTTCCCTGTTTTATCAATTGCGTAAAAACGATTCGTAATTTTATTGTTGCGCAAAACTATTCTTCGTGATTTTGAACCTTGTTCGTTAATCATCCCAATATATTCTTCCATTTCATCGTTGGAAATTGGGTCGTTAGGGAAGAAATGAGCGGTGCGAGTTATATATACTTCGGGTAAATTCATTTATTTTTTTAATCAAAACACAAAAATATCAATTTTCTTGGAATAATTGAGGCGAAATAAACAAGAGAGGGTAATTCCAATCATAGAAATAAATTCATACTTTTTTTTTAGCCTTTCTAATTTCACGCTTTCCTGATTTTTTATTCGTGTTTGTTCGTGTAATTGTTGGCTAAACCTTTTTAATAAATTCCCGAAAAACCTAAGTAGGCAATATGTTACGAATTGTAGCCTACTCCACGATAATATGCTTTCTTAATTTTGACTTTTGTTGTCGTAAACGGATAAATAAATACAAAATAGACAAGCAAAAGAATAGGAGAGACAATGAATAAAGCGAAGAGCAAGTAATATTTAAAAAAGTTGACCCAGAATTTTCTGTTTCCACCAGAAGCCGTTTTTCGTTGGATGATGTTTGCCCAAATCAAGAAAATGCGTTTAGCTTTTCCTTCGATGAATAGGATATTTGTTGGAATAATAACACCGCCTTGTTCAGCAACTTTGGCTTGATAATTTGAAAAATCATTTTTCGCAAATGAATCGTTTAGTTCAGTTCCAAACCTTTTAATTCCCAAAATATCCTCATCACTCACACCTGGTTTTGGGAAAATGCCCCATTTTTTAGTCTTTTTTCCTGTTTGCATCCAATGCAGAATAGAAATCACACTCAGTAAATTCGGGTTTTTATCAATCAGTGGAACGTTTCCAACCAACTTTCCATTTGCTTCAAGAATGAGTTTTTTTATACTTTCCTGAGCGTTCAACCACATATTTCTTGAGCCAATCAATGTTATTATCGGAGTGTCTTGAACTAGTGATTTGAACTTTTCATCTTTCAATAAAGCCGTAACGGGCAATGATGGCGAGAGAAACCAAGGCTGATATGCCAAAATGATTAAATCATATTTTTCGTATTTGAGATTATATGGTTCTAAGTCAAAAGGTGTTTCCAAAACCGTGTCTGGCATGATATCGAAAAAAACATCATTCGTCCACGGAAAAGGAAATGGTATTTTGGGCGAAACCTTAACGTGATCAAATTCAACATTTTCAATTCCTTCGCAGTAGCGATTCACTATTTCGGTAAGTTGACCAGATTGAGAAAAGTGAATGGTAAGAATTTTTTTCATGAAGAATTAATCTCAAAGTTTCAAATTCGATGATTTCTTGCTGTAATCTATTGCCGCCGATTTCACTTCAGATGGAAGTTTATCGAAATTCGTTTTCACAAAAGTTGCATCAGTCTTAACGTTCGAATTATATTTTAGCATCTTTGGTACATTTTCTTGTATGATTAATCGCAAAAATCGAAATTCGGTATTGTCCGAATCTGCGGTGATGCTTTTTTCCAAGAGCGCCTTACCTTCCTTAAAAATTGCGAGCTTTTCTTTTGGTGTTTTCTGGTAATCGGCTGATTTCATTTTTAAAGCCCCCAAATACGCTTGTTGCGAATTGGTCGACTTTTCTGCATTTATTTTTGTCAAGAAAGAATCTATTTCCGTTTTCTTTCCGTGTGCGATAACATCGAAAAAATCCGATTTTGAAAAGGAAGAAATTGCAAAAATTGCGAGTAAAACTAGTTTAGAAATCATTTTTTTATTGGTTCAAATATCAAAAATTGAACCAAAGTTAGTTCAAATTGAACAAAAAAGAAAAAAGTGTTACAAAAAGCCAAGCGTCAACAAATGTGCCCAGCGATCATTCGCTATTAAAAAGTAGAGTAAGACAAAAGAACATGCGTATAGCGAAATGTGATATAGCACGGTGAAATTGAAGTTTTTGCGCTTATAGAAAAATGTCAGTAAGGGTATAAGCAAAATGAAAACGATAATTTTGTAATGTTTTCCGATGGAATAGTGAATGTTATATTTCTTTGAATAAGGACCTTGCTCAGAAACAAAACTCATTGGATTATGAAAAAACCATGATTTTTCAAAATATCCCTCAGGGTATAAATAATACAAACTAAAGTCGAAAGAACCAATGAATGCGTTTTGGCTTTCGCTAAATTTAACGTAAGAAACAAAAGAATCGTCACCTACCTTAAACAGTTGATCAGAATATTCAGTCAATCGGTCGGCTGTGTAATGTTTCGGCATATATGGTTCAATGCATAATAAAAGTGAACATATCGCTCCGATAAATGCGTTTGCTCGAATTAAACGCCATTGCCATCCGCCAACTAATTTATTGAAATATTTATCTGTTTCTAATTTATCTTTCAGAATTTGATCTTTCTGACGCTTGATGGCTTCTTTTACTCGGTCTTCCTTTGTTTTGTTTGCCACAGTAGATGAACTACGTGAAGTAGAAACCGTTTTTGGGGCAGATTTTCGACCCGTCAGAATGTCGTAAGCATCTGTGATTTCAATAAATTTAGAATCATCACCACCCGTTTTGTCAGGATGATATTTAAAAGCCAACTTGCGGTATTGCTTTTTAATTTCGACTTGGTTGGCACTGGATGAAATGCCTAAGATTCTATAATACTTCTCTAATCCCTGCGACATCGGTTTGTTTTAAGGTTTCAGATTGATTGATTTTTGCACTTGCCGTAAACGAGAAATTCGAAATAAACCAAGCTTCCTTTGGAATTTCATATTTTCCCAAAGATGAATAAAATTTTTTAAAACAATATTTTTCTTGTACTTCTGATTGTATAACAATAATGAGTTTTTGTCCTAATTTTTCATCCGGTGTTCCAGAAATGAAAAAAGATTCAGGAATTTTCCCTTCCAATTTTTGTGTCAGTTGTTCAGGATGCAATTTTACACCACCTGAATTCACAACAAAATCTGCTCTTCCTATCCATTTAAAATGCTTTGAATCTTTGATTTCAACCATATCATTCGTGAGCAAATTATGCACTCCAATTAAAGGGGCATTGATTTTTAAACGGTCTTCTTCGCTTGATATTTCAATAGTTGAAAGCGTTTCAAAACATTCCTCTGTCTCTTCACCTAATTTGCGTAACGCAATATGCGAAATGGTTTCTGTCATTCCGTACGTTTGGAATACTGTGATCTTTTCGTTTTTCAATTGTTTTTGGAGAGAATTCGAAATAACTCCGCCGCCAATAATCACATTTTTAATCGCTCGAATTCTGGGAGAGTCCTCATTCAAAACCGCTTGCAGTTGTAATGGAACGAGGGCAATAAAGTCGATTTTTTCCGTACAATCTAGCAAAGGATTTGCGCTTGGTTCTGTTACGAATAAATTCAAATTCAAGATAATTGATCGAATCAGCATCATTTTCCCACCTATTGTGTCGAGGTCTAAACAAAGTAAAGCGTTTTCTTTTTTTAAGAGATTTAATTTTGCCGCCGTATTTTTGCAAGATTGGATTGCATGTTCTTTTTTTATTGTAACATTTTTAGGTTTACCTGTTGATCCTGAAGTTTTTGCGTTGAAAAAATCTTGATTATTATCCCATTCCTGTAAAAACAAGGCAACTTTTTGTTCGATTAATACGTTATCTTTTAGAAAGGTAATATTCATTACTTTTATTTTTGGAATGGTATTTGTGATAAAAGTAACAAATAATAGGCTTAAACTTTAAGTGGAATTGAATTAAAATTAAATTTAGAATTAAATTAATTAAGGATGAAAAAAATAATTGGAATTGCATTAGTAGCTGTGTTTGTAATCGCTTGTGCGTTTGCTCCTGCAGAGAAAAAAGACGACGTTGGGATTCGTTTTGACCAAATCACTTACAAGGAAGCTCTTGTAAAAGCCAAAGAAACGGGCAAATATATTTTCATTGACTGTTACACTTCTTGGTGTGGACCGTGCAAAAAAATGGCGGCAACTTCATTTAAGGATGCAAACGTCGGAGAACTTTTTAATACACAATTTATCAATTTGAAAATGGAAATGGAAAAAGACGCTGAAGGCCCAGAATTAGCTCGCTTATTTAAAGTTAAGGCATACCCAACATTATTGATTGTGAATGGCGAAGGTCAGGTTGTCAAAGAAATCCTTGGAATGCAATCTGCAGAAGGATTAATTAGTTTTGCCCAATCTGCAAATGTGAAGTAAGGGATTAAAGACAATATTTAAAACCCGCTCAAGTTTTGAGCGGGTTTTTTTGTGCTGAAAATTAATTTACCACACAAATCACATAAAAGCAATTAAGTTAATTACAGCTGTTATGTGGATTTATTTCTCTTATATGTCTCAAGTTTATCTGATTAGTGTTTTTTTTTACAACACAAATCACACATTAATTAATTTTTTAAGATACCACCAAAAAATTGACTCGTAATTTTTTAAATTTGAGATTGCTGAGAATGAATTTTTTAAATTGATTTTATGGTTTTAGCATTCATAATTTAAACTGTTGTCAATTCTACTTGAAACCAAATACAATTGTCGTTTTGAGATTATAGATATATTTGCTGCAAATATTCAAAATAGCGCAAATTAAATGCGAAATATCACAATAAAAAGTTTTGTTTTAATAGTCCTATCTTGTTTTACAAGAATTGTTTTCGCGCAAACAATTCAGGCTTTTGACAAAACAAATTTGCAAGGAATTTCAAGCGTTCAGGTATTTAATGGTGAAAACCCAGATTTAAAAGTTCTCACAGGAACAGGAGGGAAAGCTGACGTTTCCTCACTCAAAAAGGAAGGTGAATGGACAATCAGACATCCGTTTTATACCTCTCAAAAAATGAGTTATGAACGTTTAGTTTCATTGAACTTTAAAGTTTACCTCATCGAAAAGTTAAATGATTTGGATGAAGTCGTTGTTTCTGCAAGTCGCTTTGAAGAAAAAAAAGCAGATGTTGCTCAAAAGGTTCAGCTCATTCGGAATTCTCAATTACAGCAAATGAATCAATCATCAACGGCTGATGTTTTGGCTCAGTCTGGAAATGTGATGGTTCAAAAAAGTCAGCAGGGTGGAGGTTCCCCAATTATTCGCGGGTTTGAAACGAATCGTGTTTTAATTGTCATTGATGGAGTTAGAATGAACAATGCAATTTATCGAGGTGGACATTTGCAAAATGTTATCACGCTTGATAATTCCATGATGGATAAAGTTGAAATTGCTTTTGGCCCAAGTTCTGCTGTTTATGGTTCAGATGCTTTGGGTGGCGTGATGCACTTTCATTCAAAATCGCCTGTTTTGGCAACAACTACAAAAACTTTAGTCAAAGCAAACGCCTATGCGCGTTATTTTTCAGCCGCAAATGGATACGCTGCGCATGCAGATGTGAGTGTTTCGAATAAAAAACTAGGATCGATTACAAGTTTTACGCTTTCTCAATTTGGAGATTTAACGCAAGGATCAAAAAGAAGCAGTAAATATCCTGATTTTGGAAAAAGAAATTGGTACCAAGGTCGTATTAATGGTAAAGATACAGTGATGCGAAATCCGAATCCAAACAAACAAGTTGGCTCAGAATACGAGCAAATAGACTTATTGCAGAAAATTTTGTTTCAATCTTCAGCGAATGTGAAACATACATTGAATGTTCAATTCAGCACAACAAAAGATGTTCCACGTTATGATAGACTAACCGAAATGAATGGAACTAGTCCAAAATTTGCCGAATGGTATTATGGACCCCAACGTCGGTTTTTTGCTTCATACATGCTTGAACTTTCAAAAGAAATGAAATTATATGATAAATCACGCTTGGTTTTGGCGTATCAAAATATTGAGGAAAGTCGCATTGATAGGAGATTTAATTCCGTAAATAGAAATCATCGGATCGAAACATTGAACATTTTAAGTGCCAACTTAGATTTTGAGAAAGATGTAAATCGTCATGAAATTCGCTATGGTTTGGAGGCTTATACGAATCAAGTCAATTCAAAAGCATTTCGACAAAACATCCAGACACAAACCAATTCTCCTCTAGATACGCGTTATCCTGACGGTGGCTCAAACATGAATGGATTAGCCGTTTACGCAACACATACGATTGAATTGGGCAAGAAAAATGGTAAATTTATTTTATCAAATGGAATACGGATTTCGTACATTTCCTTAAATGCACAATTCAGAGATCAAAGCTACTTTCCGTTCCCATTTAGCGATATTTCTCAAAGAAACGCCAACGTAACAGGAAACTTGGGATTCGTTTACAACCCAACGACAGACTGGCGAATTACGGTAAATGCATCAACAGGTTTTAGAACGCCAAATGTAGATGATTTGACAAAAGTTTTCGAATCTGTTCCTGGTTCGTTGGTCGTTCCAAATCCAAAGTTAAGATCCGAGTATTCCTACAACGGTGAAATTAGTGTTTCAAAAACATTCAATGAGCGCATAACAATTTCTTTTTTAGGATATTATACACTTTTGAACAATGTGATTAATGTTCAAAAAGCGCAATTCAACGGACAAGATTCAATCATCTATGACG